>LV_Brine_h2_0102DRAFT_1000006_pt1 | contig 81843 bp, 61 predicted proteins | sample LakVidmifraction_3_FD_10600 | JGI IMG/M metagenome (IMG submission 10600)
CATAGCTTTTCTGAGAGCTTTGTTAAATTTAATTAATATTAGTTCCTTAAATCATAAATTCCCCCTTTTTATTGTCTTGAAATAAGTTGAGCCATCAATTACGCCTGCAGCTTTTTAGTAACAAAGCAAAAAGCTTTAAATTAAATTTACAATGTTATTACCAATTTTCATTTTTGGGTGCACTAGGTTGGGTAGGTGTACAATAAATATAAGTCAATTAAAATCAACACCTTGAATTTTGTGATTGTTTTTTGTCATATTAATAACTTTATTTTTAGATGAAGAGTATGTTTTAAATCTTACTTTGTTGTTGCTTGGTAAATTATATTGGTTGACAATTAAAGTGGTTGGTAATACGGTGTTTACATTCTCAAGGGTAATTCTTTACTAATGTAACGCTTTATCAATGTAGAGAAGAGCAGTTCTAAATTAAAATTAGATTGTTTATTAAGCTAAATTATTCAGGTTGATTAAAATTGGATACTTAATTTGGTTATGGCAGCCAAAGCTTTTTGGTAAATAATTTTAATGAATTTAAATTTAAATAAAGTGTGCTTATCAGGTGTATAAATAATTCGACTATAAGTATACGTCACAATTATTGGGAGTTTTTTTATGTCAAAACCTACTATTGGTTTTATTGGCCTTGGCTTAATGGGCGGCAACATGGCCGAGAATTTACAAAACAAAGGCTACGATCTTATTGTTATGGATCTTAACAAAGAGGCGGTTGCAGCGTGTGTTTCTAGAGGCGCAAAAACAGCAAGCACAGCAAAAGAGCTTGCTGCAGGGTCAGACATTGTTATGTTTTGTCTTACAACATCTGCTGTTGTTGAAAAAATTGTTTACGCCGAAGATGGCATTTTAGCCGGTATTAAAGAAGGCGCAGTATTAGTTGATTTTGGTACATCTATTCCATCATCTACTAAAAAAATTGGTGCAGATTTAGCTGCTAAAGGCGCAGGTATGATTGACGCACCATTAGGTCGTACACCTGCACACGCTAAAGATGGTCTATTAAATATTATGGCTGCGGGCGATATTGATACATTTAATAAAGTTAAGCCAGTGCTAGAAGATCAAGGCGAAAACGTGTTTCACTTAGGTGAGCTAGGTGCAGGGCATACTACTAAGTTAATTAATAACTTTATGGGTATGACAACAGTATGTGCAATGTCACAAGCATTTGCAGTGGCTGATCGTGCTGGTGTAGACCGCCAACAACTTTTCGACATTATGTCTACAGGTCCATCAAACTCTCCATTTATGCAATTTTGTAAAAACTACGCCGTTGATAATGTAAGCGATCTTGGTTTTTCTATTGCTAATGCAAACAAAGATTTAGGTTACTTCCTGCAAATGGTTAAAGACTTAGGCACTGAGTCAAAAATTGCCGAAGGTTCTTCTGCTAACCTACAAGCTGCATTTGATGCGGGTATGGGACAGGGCAACGTACCAGAAATTTTTGATTACTTTAAGCAGTTAAATAAGTAATACAAAATGGCGTTTAAATTAGCGTTTAAACGCCGCAACACACAATATTATCGATTGATTAGATTGACTGCTTTATACAAAAACCGTTGTTCAACATTCATAAAGCCTAAATTTAAATCACAATAAAAAAGAGTTAACTATGCGTCTAATGAATATAATAAAGCTTAGTCTAGTTCTCACTGGTTGCTTATCGACACAATTAGCTGCCAAAGATTATTTTGTAGAGAATAAACAAGCCTTTAATAGCATCTCAGCCGATTTAGTAGCAGGCGATAAAGTAATATTAAAAAATGGTACTTGGAATGATTTCGAAATTTTGTTTTCAGGCCAAGGAAGTAAAGCCGCCCCAATTTTATTAACCGCGGAAACTAAAGGCCAAGTAATTTTATCTGGTCAATCTAACCTTCGCCTTGCAGGTAAATACTTAGAGGTTTCAGGCTTAGTATTTAAAGATGGCTACACACCAAGCTCAGCGGTAATAGAATTTCGTCGAAATAAAAGTGAATTAGCCTACCATTCACGCGTAACTCAAATAGTGATCGATAATTATAGTAATCCAGATAAGCGCGAGTCAGATTACTGGGTTGCTTTATATGGACAACATAACCGCTTTGATCATAGCCATTTAGTGGGTAAACGAAACAAAGGGGTTACCGTTGCAGTTCGTTTAAACTCAGTGCAAAGCCAAAAAAATTACCACCGTATAGATAACAACTATTTTGGTTATCGTCCTACTTTTGGCTCAAACGGTGGTGAAACCCTACGAGTTGGCACCAGCCATCATTCATTAACTGATTCGCACACATTAGTAGAGAACAACTACTTTGACCGCACCAATGGTGAAGTAGAAACGGTTTCTATTAAAGCCGGTAAAAACATTGTTCGTAATAACGTATTTTACGAGTCGCGTGGCACATTAACACTGCGCCATGGTAACGGTAATGTTGTAGAGGAAAACATTTTTATTGGTAATGGTGTTGACCACACAGGTGGCATTCGCGTTATTAATAAAGATCAAATTATTAGAAATAACTACCTACAAGGGTTAACCGGCTATCGTTTTGGTAGTGGTTTTACGGTTATGAACGGTGTGCCAAACTCATCTATTAATCGTTATCACCAAGTTGAAAACGCAACAATTGAAAACAATACATTTGTAAATGTTAGTCATATTCAACTTGCTGCAGGTAGCGATGCTGAGCGCAGTGCTGTACCAAAAAATAGTGTAATGAACAATAATTTAATTATTAATCAAGACGCTAAGCAACCATTTTCGACATTTGATGATGTTAGCGGGTTAGTATTAAGTAACAATATAGCAAATACTAAAGTGCTCTCTGAGCTTGAATATGGTGTAAAACAGCAAAGTATTACACTTGAAAAAGCAAGTAACGGCTTACTTTACCCTTCATCTAAAAGTGTAAATGTGGGTGCAAAGCGCGACCTAAAAGTACTTAAAAAAGAAGACACCGGTGTTAGTTGGTATGCAAAAGTACCAGCAATAGTTGAGTTTGACTCAGGTAAAACGCATGTTGTTAAAGCCAGTGCTAGTGCGTTATTAAATGCTATTGATAATGCACAGTCGGGTGATGTGCTTGAACTTGCACCAGGGCAATATGATGTGTCTAAGCTTGTTGAAATTAATAAAACTTTGACCATTAAAGCCAAGCAAAGTGGTAAATCTAAACTTACCTTTCAACGCTCTACCTTATTTGAAATACACGATGGCGGTAACTTAAAACTAGAAGGGCTACTTATTTCTGGTGAATATGCACCAGATGCTATTGATAATAGCATTGTGCGTACGCAAAAGTGGGGCATGCTTGATAACTATCGTTTTGTAATGACCAATTCAAAATTAATTGCTTTAGATATTAACCATTCATTCCACTTTTTTGTTACCGGAAAAGGCGCTATGGCTGATGAAATTATTCTAACAGGTAATAGCTTTACAAATGTGACAGGGGATATTTTACGCTTAAATACTGAAATTGAAGATTTAGGTGTTTATAACGCTGAATACGTAACGGTTAATAACAATACCTTTAATGATGTAGAAGGCAGCCTAATTAAGCTTTATCGAGGTGGTACAGACGAAAGTACATTTGGCCCTCATTTAGAAGTGATTAATAACACGCTTAATAATGTTGGTTTTGGGGCGCGTAATAAAGCACAAGCAAGCATTTATGTGCATGGTGTTCAGGTAACAAATATTAAAGAAAATGAATTTGTTAAATCGGCCCCAATTGTTGTTGAGCATACGGTAGGGGAGCCAAAAACTGAGATTTCAAACAATACATTTAATGCCACAAAAACACCTAAGGTTAAAGAGCTAATAGTTAATGGCCCTCACACAGCGGTGTTAAAAAATAATAACGTTTTAAATAATAAGGCAGATTAATATTATGTATTTATTAAAATGCCAAACACGTTTTAAAACAGTTGCTATAGCGGTATCTGCCTTGTTTTTATCATTGGGTGCGCATGCCGCGCACCCAAACTTGGTAATTACTACAGATGATGTTAAGCACATGCGCCAAGCAATTAGCAGTAATAGCAGTGGCAAGTTTGCCACTGCGTTTGAGCTGTTAAAAGCGCAAGTAGATGAGCAAATAGCACACCCTATTACAGTGCCTGTACCTAAAGATGGTGGTGGTGGTTATACACATGAACGCCATAAAAAAAATTACCAACTTATGTACAACGCTGGCATTATTTATCAGCTAAGCCAAGACGATAAATACGCCAATTATGTGCGCGATATGCTACTTGATTACGCCAAATTATATCCAACATTGGATGTACACCCACAGCGTAAGGTTGACTCTCAAAACCCTGGTAAGTTTTTTTGGCAAAGCCTTAACGAAGCAATGTGGCTTGTGTACACAATACAAGCATACGATCTCGTTTATGATTCGTTAAATGCCGCAAATATTAAAACAATAGAGAACGATTTATTACGCCCGGTTTCATTATTTACATCGGTAGGCCAACCATCAACATTTAATAAAGTACATAACCATGGTACGTGGGCAACTGCGGGTGTAGGTATGGCAGGCTATGTGCTGGGTGAGCCAGAGTGGGTAGAAAAATCGTTATACGATTTAGAAAAGTCGGGTAAAGGCGGCTTTATTAAGCAGTTAGAAATGCTGTTTTCGCCACAAGGTTACTACAACGAAGGTCCTTACTATCAACGCTTTGCACTACTGCCGTTTGTAACGTTTGCGAAGGCAATTGAAAACAACGAACCACAAAGAAAAATATTTGAATACCGCGATGGTATTTTATTAAAAGCGATTGATACCACTATTCAACTTAGCTACAACGGTTTGTTTTTCCCAATTAACGATGCAATAAAAAGCAAAGGTATAGATACCATTGAGCTAGTGCATGGTGTTACTACTGCTTATGGCTTAACAAACGACGCGGGTTATTTAGATATTGCTAAACAACAAGAGCAAATAATTCTCTCTGGCGATGGCTTAAAAGTAGCACAAGCACTCGATAGCGATATGGCAAAACCTTATTCGTTTAAATCGGTTGCTTTTGGTGATGGTAATGACGGTAAGCAAGGTGCTTTAGTGGTTATGCGTACCCAAGTAGGGGGCGATCAGGCTTTATTGTTTAAGCCAGCAGCACAAGGTTTAGGCCACGGTCATTTTGATAAGTTAACGTGGCAGTTTTATGACCACGGTAACGAAATTGTATCTGATTATGGCGCCGCTCGTTTTTTAAATGTAGAGGCCAAATACGGCGGGCGCTACTTACCTGAAAACGAAACCTATGCCAAGCATACGGTTACACACAATACTGTTGTGGTTGACGAAACGACACACTTTAATGCCAATGTAGATGTGGGTAATAACAACCATCCTACACTAAACTTTTTTGAAACCAATGAGTTTGGCACAGTATCAAGTGGTGAAATAAGCACCGCGTATAAAGGTGTTGAACTTGAGCGTACCTTGGCATTAATTAATTTACCAGAGCTTAAAAGCAGCATTGCACTGGATGTATTTAATGTTACTGCCGATAACGCGCATCAATTTGATTTACCACTGCATTACAAAGGTCAGCTTATTGATACAAGCTTTGAATTAAAAGCCAGTACAACTCAGCTTGCTGCACTTGGGTCTAAAAATGGTTATCAGCACTTATGGCTAAAAGGGCAGGCACAACCACAAAGTGGCTTAGCTAAAGTAACTTGGCTTAACGATAACGGTCGTTTTTATACGCAAACCAGTTTGGTGAAGGGTGACGAGTCGTTTTTGTTTACTCAAATTGGTGCAAACGATCCGCAATTTAATTTACGCAATGAAAACGGTTTTATTCGCCGTGTAAACGCGCAAAAGCAGCATACGTTTATATCGGTATTAGAACCCCATGGTGAATACAACCCAAGTAAAGAATATACATTAGAAGCGGTTAGTCGAGTGTCGGCACTTAAATATACCGAGCAAGATGACTTAGTACTTGTACAACTGAGTATTAAAGGTAAATCGTATTTAGTGGCTATAAATAAAGCTCAAAACGCAATAAAAAATACATTTAAATTTCAAAATAAAGTATTCACCTTAAATAGCCGACTGGGCGTTTATGCGATGAACAATAACCAGGAGTAAACAGGATGCAAAAGCAAAGTGCACACTTTTCATTTGGCAACGAAACTGAAATTGAAGACTTAGGTAATGGCTTAAAGCGTCAAATGCTGGGTTATAACGAAGAACTAATGGCCGTTAAAATTTGGTTCGAAAAAGGGGCTATTGGCTATAACCATGCGCATAGGCACTCCCAAGTTACTTATGTTGTTGAAGGTGAATTTCATTTTAATATTGATGGCGTGACTAAAATATTAAAACCAGGTGATAGTTGTTTAATACCTCCTTTCGCTGATCATGGTGCAACCTGCCCAACGGGTGGTATTTTAATTGATACCTTTAGCCCAGCTCGTGAAGACTTTATTGAGGAATAATTATGCAACTTAAAGGCTTACGTTGGTGGGTTATCGCGCTAATTGCGCTTGCCACTATTATCAATTATATCGATCGCCAGGCACTGAGTGTACTTTGGCCAGACATAGTTGAGGATTTATTCCCGGATGAATCGGCGTTAGAGCGTAAACAAATATACGCTAATATCTCTATTGTGTTTGTGTTTTCTTATGCTTTTGGCCAAGCCATATTTGGTAAAATATTTGACTGGGTAGGCACACGACTCGGCTTTGTTTTATCAATTGGTGTTTGGTCGCTTGCAACAATTGCACATGCATTTGCCCAAGGTGTACTTAGTTTTAGCTTTTTCCGCGCTATTTTAGGTGTGGCCGAAGCAGGTAACTGGCCAGGTGCTGCTAAAGGTAACGCTGAATGGTTTCCGACTAAAGAACGTGCTTTAGCACAGGGTATTTTTAATTCTGGCGCGGCAATTGGCGGTATTATTGCCATCCCTTTAATTGCCTATTTAACAATTTACTTTAGCTGGCAAATGGTGTTTGTTGCTATTGGTGTTTTAGGTTTTCTTTGGTTAGTGCCGTGGTTAATTTTAGTTAAAGCGCCGCCTAGCTCTCACCCTTGGCTTACAGCTCAAGAACGTGAGTATATTTTAACCGGCCAAAGACGTGTTGATGATAATGGCGATGTAACAGACGAAGAGGAAGAAGAATACAACCCTTCTACCGCAGAGCTGTTGTGTCGTAAGCAAAGTTGGGGCGTAATTATTGCCTCGGCAGCGATTGATCCTATTTGGTGGCTGTTTGTTTTTTGGATCCCTATTTATCTAAACGAAGTGTATGGCATGGATGTTAAATCTATTGGTATATACGGATGGGTGCCTTATGTTGGTGCTATGTTTGGTGCATGGTTTGGTGGCTTGTTAGCGCAAAACAGGCTCAAATCTGGTTGGAATACCGATAAAACACGTAAACTTACCATAACATTGGGCTGTTTAATTATGCTACCGGCACTGCTTGCAATGGCTAACCCAGGTGGCCCAGTAACAGCGGTACTTATTATGGCGGTTATTTTATTTGGTTTTCAAACAGCCATTGGTAACGTACAAACATTACCGAGTGACTTACTGGGTAAAAAGGCTGTGGGCACACTATCAGGTTTCTCTGGTATGGCGGCAAAGTTAGGTGCTGTAGGCCTTACATCTTTGGTTCCTATACTTACTGCCGATGGTAATTATGCGCCAGCATTTATTATTGGTGCCTCATTAGCAATTATTGCAATGGCTGCTGTTTGGATCCTTATTCCAAAAATAGAACCTCTTAAAAAGCCTCAATAATCTCGATACTAACTGCTATGCCACTGTGTATTATAAAGCGCATAGCAGTTAACTACATAGGATAACTTCCAAAATGAAAAATATTTACTTTCTTGGTGAATGCATGGTCGAGCTTAGGGCTATGAGTGAGGCAACACTGCACCAATCATTTGCAGGTGATGTTTATAATTCTGCCGTTTATTTAAAGCGTAGCTTTGCGCAAATTTCGACCTCTGTTGTAACCGCTTTAGGCCAAGATAACTTAAGTAAAAAAATGCTTGAACGCTTTAAAAGCGAACAGTTAGACACTCAGTTTGTATTTGCTCACGATACCAAAGTACCGGGCATGTATTACATAGAAACGGATGAGCATGGCGAGCGTAGCTTTATTTATTGGCGCAGTGATGCTGCCGCTAAAAAGATTGTTGATTTTTTAACTCCCGATCTTGTTGAGCAACTTTCACAAGGTGATATGTTTTTCTTTTCGGGTATTTCACTCGCTGTAATAGAAGAAGGAGCGCGTGAGCGCTTTTGGCAAATTGTAACGCAGCTCAAAAATGCCGGAGTAAAAATAGTATTTGATCCCAATTACAGAGCGCGTTTATGGAAAAACACAGAGGAGACGAAAGCGCAGTATCATTTAGCGTTTTCTGTTGCAGACATTACCCTACCAGGCGTTGAAGATTTAACCACGCTTTATAATGTGCATAGCGTAGATGCGGTTATTGAATACTTACAAAAATATAAAATTGAAGAAATTGTTGTTAAAAATGGTCCAGCATCAGTTGTGACAAAACACGACAATACGCTTCAAAGCCATACTATTATACCGGTTAAAAATGTTGTTGATACAACCTCCGCGGGTGATGCTTTTAACGGTGTATATTTAGGTGCGCGTTTATCGGGGTGTACTATTGAAAACGCAGTACAACTTGCTGCAAAAGCCGCCGGTGCAGTTATACAACAACCTGGGGCTATTGTGCCAAAAGATATATTTCAGTTAGCAATGGCTGAAGCCGGTATTTAACTAAATTTAAAGGCCGCATCAGTTCGGCCGCATTATCTTTAATAAAGGAACAAGGTTATGACTCGCTTTTCTGAACTTATGTCAGGGCAAACATTATTGCCTATAATTCAAGCCGACACACCAGAGCAAGGCGTTAAAATAGCTCAAGCTATGGCCAATGCTGGCCTTACTTTGGTTGAAGTAGTTCTTAGAACTGATGCATCGTTAGATGCATTAAAAGCTATTAAAGAGCAGGTGCCAGCGCTTAAAGTAGGTGCTGGTACAGTAATAAATACTGACATTTTAGAGCAAGCACTTGCAGCAGGTGCCGACTTTATTGTTACGCCAGCAGTGTCTCCGCAATTATTAGCCGCGCTAACAAAATGCAATGTGCCGGTACTTCCTGGTGTGTCTAACACGGGTGACATTTTAATGGCGCTTGAGTACGGTTTTGAAGAACAAAAATTATTCCCTGCATCGCTCGCTGGTGGTACAGCATTCGTATCGGCTGTATCGTCAGTATTTAGAGCCGCTAGCTTTTGTCCTACAGGTGGCGTAAGCGAGCAAAATAAAATGGATTACTTATCTTTAAATAATGTATTTGCTGTGGGTGGTACTTGGATCGCAAATAAAGAGTGGGTTGCACAAGAAAACTGGCAAGCAATTACTGACTCGTGTATTCAAGCATTAAAGTAGTAAGGAACAAACAATGAAAGATTTAGCCCCGGCAATATTGCCAGGTGTAGTAGTTGGCGACGATGTTAGAATTGTATACGAACATGCACGTGCTAATCAGTATGCTTTACCTGCGGTAAATGTTGTTAGTACAACGTCTATTAATGCAACGCTTGAAGCTGCAAAAAAAATGAACTCGCCTGTTATTATTCAGTTTTCTAATGGCGGCGCACAATTTTTTTGTGGTAAAAGTTTGGTATTACCTGAGCAACAATCTGCAGTACTTGGCGCAGTTAGTGCGGCTAAATATGTACATACAGTTGCTGCGCATTATGAAATCCCCGTAATGCTACATACAGATCATGCTGCTAAAAAGTTACTACCTTGGATAGATGGTTTGCTCGATGCAGGTGAACAGCACTTTGAGTTAACGGGAAAACCACTTTTTAGCTCGCATATGATAGATTTATCTGAAGAACCTTTAGAAGAAAATATCGAGATATGTGCGCGTTATTTAGCGCGCATGAGCAAAATAGGGATGACGCTTGAAATTGAACTTGGTTGTACCGGTGGCGAAGAAGATGGTGTTGATAACTCTCACCTAGACAGTTCTGCACTGTATACGCAACCTGAAGATGTTGCTTACGCGTATGAGCGATTAAGCAAAATAAGCCCTAACTTTATTATTGCGGCGTCTTTTGGCAACGTTCATGGTGTTTATAAGCCGGGTAACGTGGTACTTACACCAACCATTTTAAAAGACTCACAAGCTTACGTATCAAATAAATTTAATTTACCCCCTAACTCAATTAACTTTGTATTTCATGGTGGTAGTGGCTCAGAGTACGACAAAATTGTTGAGTCTTTAACCTATGGCGTAGTTAAAATGAATATTGATACCGACACCCAATGGGCGTGTTGGACCGGTATTTTAGATTATTACACTAGCAAGCAAGCGTACTTACAAGGCCAAATTGGTAACCCAGATGGGGACGATAAACCCAATAAAAAATACTATGATCCGCGCGTATGGCTTCGCCATTCAGAGCAAAGTATGGTTGCAAGGCTTGTTCAGTGTTTTAACGATCTAAATTGTGTAAATAGGTATAGTGCATGAAAAGACTAAATACAGTATTAAAAGAAGATGGCGTACAAATCGACCTTATTTTACTTATTCGCACAATTTTAGCGACCAGCAAAGAAATTGCTTTTAGAGTAAGCCAAGGTGAATTAGCCGGTGTTTTGGGTTCAACCTTAAATGAAAACATTCAAGGTGAAGTGCAAAAAAAGCTTGATGTAATAGCCAATCAACTACTTAAAGATATTTTGCTAGAGGACAGCTCAGTGAGAACTGTAGCGTCAGAAGAAGAAGACCACGCAGTAGGAGCCAACCCAGAGGGTAAGTTTATAGTGGCATTTGACCCACTTGACGGCTCTTCTAACATAGATGTAAATGGCCAAATAGGCACTATTTTTACTATTTATTTAGCCCGAGATGATGTGCCCTATGATAGCGATGAGCAATTTAACCAATTAGGTGCAAACCAAGTTTGCGCGGGCTATGTGCTTTACGGCCCCTCGTCATTACTTGTAATGAGTACTGGCGGCCCTACACGGTGTTATACATTAGACTCTACACACGGCGGTTACTTACTAACAAATAGCCAACTTAGTGTGCCAGAGCAAAGCAGTGAGTTTGCCGTAAATATGGCTAACTATCGCTATTGGGATGAGCCTACACAGGTATATTTTGACAAGTTGCTATATACATGTAAAAGCTTTGATAAAAGCTCAGTGCGTTGGAACGCTGCTATGGTGGGAGATGTACATCGTATTTTATGCCGTGGCGGGTTATTTTTATATCCACAAGATAACCGCGCTGGTAATGAAAATGGAAAAATAAGACTCCTCTATGAAGCAAACCCATTAGCCTTATTAGTAGAAAATGCCGGCGGTAAAGCCACTTCAAAAGGGGCCCGAATATTAGATATAGCCCCGACTAACTTGCACCAGCGAGTGCCTGTTGTTTTAGGCTCTATAGCGCCAGCTGAATATTTTAATAGCACTGTTTATAACAGTAATGCTAAATATTAGTGTATATAAAACGTGTAGCGATGTGTTAAGGCCAATACACGCTATTTGGTTGCTCTTTTGTGCGTTACCCACATAGATGTAGGTAGCGCGCATTACCCCACGTTTACTTGAGTCGACTTACTCGGCTCTTGCATGGGTGTAAGGCTAAAATAACGCATAAGCAGTTATCGAGCCTATTAGAGGGTAAACTCGCGTTAATTTTATTTTTTGCTCCTCCTTATTACTCCTTAATTACTCATACCTTAATAAATCACACTTAAAAGCCTTACTTAAATTAATAGCCTCAAGTAAATACCAATACAGGGTAATAAATTGGTAATAACAAGAAGCCGTTGCTGGTAAGTTGTTTGTGGGCGTTTTATGCTTGTTTCGTTATTCTTTTGTGAATTAATTGTTCTTTTTTTGATTGTTTTTAGTGGCAAAAGTTATTTTATTATGGTTATATGACCAAGCTGGTTAACAGCGCAGGGTTTTATTTATACAAATTGGTAATGCGTGGTCTTTTATTTGGTAATGTAAGTGGGTTTGTAGCGTGAAAAATTGATTTACAAATTTTCAGCGTTAAAGAAAAAACCACACCTAATAATAAACGCAGTAATAAAAGTCCTTTAACAAAAAAATAGCTGCCTTAGTTCATTTACACAAATAAACGGCTAGCAACACACTTCACACACAACTAGAAAGGAGAATTTGTAATGGCGTTGAACAAAAAACATATAAATAATGTTGAAGCGTACAAACAAGTTCGTAATCGATTTAAACTTAGCCCAGTAGCTAAATTAATTAAAAACAGCGTTATTACAGGTGTATTAGGCTCATTTGTTTTTTCCGCAAATGGACAGGAAGCCGTTGAAAATACTCAAGCAAAAGAAGACGTTGAAGTTATTAGTGTTACAGGTACTCGTAGAACTATACAAGACCAAATAGCAATTAAACGCGAATCAACTACTGTGGTCGATGGCCTTTCATCAGAAGACATTGGTGATTTACCGGCGTTATCTATCGGTGAAGCACTTGAATCTATTACTGGCGCTGCCTCTCATCGTGAAAATGGCGGTGCAACAGAAATAACTATTCGTGGTCTTGGTCCTTTCTTAAGTGCAACACATATTAATGGCCGTGAAGCGACTAATGGTAGTGGTGATCGCTCAGTTAACTTTTCACAGTTTCCATCTGAGCTGGTTAAAAAAGTAGCCATATATAAAACCCAAGACGCATCAATGATAGAAGGTGGGGTAGCAGGTGTAATTGCACTTGAAACCATTACTCCGCTCGACTTTGGTAAGCAAAGTATATCTGGCGAAGTTAAATTAAATTACAACCCAGATGAAGGTAACGTAGATAACTCACTACAAAGTGATATGGGCTATCGCGGTACGTTTAGTTATGTAGATCAGTTTGAATTTGACAATGGCCAAGCCGTTGGTGTGTCGTTTGGTGTACAGCGCCAAGATATTAGCCAACCAGAAGCTGAATATAGAAGCTCTAGCCCATCGGGTTCATCATTATGGGCTTGTATAAACGATCCTAACAATACCAATGAGGGATTTTATCGCAGTAAAGCTGGCGACTGTGAAGACCAAGTAGCGGGCGATAAATTAAAAAACCAAGGTTATCAAACCAAAATAGACTCGCAAACTGGTAAAGCAGAAAGTGACGGTACTCCATATGCTTGGACTGGCAGTAGCCGCAGCTTTCGTCAAAACGAAACGTCTGATGAGCGTGATGCGGTGTTTTTTGCATTACAGTACCAGCCATCAGCTGCGTGGGATATTAACATTGATACGCAAATATCAGATAGAACACAACAAGAAGCGCGTCACGATCTAATCTTTTTACAAAAACGTGCTACACCAGGTATAACAGGCCCTACATTGGTTACCAATGATGTAGGTGGTATTTTGCATTGGGAAGGTGAAGAGCGCATAGAGTCGGCGGGTGAGCAATTTTCTCGTGAAGAAAACTACCAAGGCTACGGCATAAACATTGAACATACTGTTACCGATAGATTAACAGTTGACTTAGATTTAGCCTATTCAAAAACTGAACGAGAAGAGCTGCAAATATCTAACCGCGGTAGGACTTCAAGCCAAAAATTCTTTACCTGGGATATGGGCACAGAAATACCTCACTTTACGTTAACAGACTTTGATGTTACCGATATTTCAAACTTTACAGATAGCTTAAGAACACGTTTAGATCGTGAAAACGTTCGTGAGAACGAAGTTATGTCAGCTCGACTAGATTTTGATTACTTACTCGAGGGTAATGTTTTTACTAGTATTAAGGGCGGCATTAGAACATCTGAATTGAGCTTTGTGCAATTTGGTGGCAGCCAAGGTAATGGTTCAAGAAACGAATTTACGTTAGATTCAGGCACAGATGCGCTTAATGTGCTACAAGGATGTCAAATTGACTTCCCTGAATCAGGTTTTTTATCAGGCGTATCTGATGGCAATATTGTAACCAATATAGATGCTGATGGTAATGCAATAGGCAGTGGTACAGGCTCATCATGGGCAACCTACGATAACGTTTGTTTTTCTCAAGCAGTTGCCGGCTCTAACGTAGACGGGCAGTTTGCTTACCCCGATGTTGAGTACGAAAATACAGGTACAATAGATGTAACCGAAAAAACAACATCAGTATATTTAATGGCTAATTATGATACTGAAATGTTTGGTAAGTTTATTCGCGGTAACTTTGGTCTTCGTATTGTAGATACAGAAGTTACGTCGATTGGTTTTAGAAATAGCTTTGATATAGTAACTAGTGACACAGGTGTGCTTTCTCTTGTTGAATCAAGTTCAGGCTCATTAGATAGAATACAAAGTGGTGGTGATTACACTAAATACTTACCAAGCTTTAACTTAGTTATTGATTACAGTGAAAATATTTTACTTCGCGCGGGTATATACCGTGGTATGTCGCGTGCTGATCCATCAAATTTAGGTTACAGCCGTACATTTGAAGAAGATAAAGAAGGTACTGCAACATCAATTAGTGATTTACTAGTAGGCGTAAATGGTTCTGGTAACCCAAATACTCAACCACTTATGTCGTGGAACTACGATGCCGCTTTTGAATGGTACCCAAATGAAGACTCGATTTTTGCGTTAAGCCTTTACTACAAACAATTTCAAGGCGGTTTTCAACAGCAAACAGTTATTGAAGACTTTATTGTGGGCGGTGAAACAGTATCTTTACCCATTACTAACTCTGTTACCTCTGACGAAGATAGCGAAATATTAGGCCTTGAAGCCTCATTTTCATATCGCTGGGATAACGGAATTGGTATGAAGTTTGGTTATAACTTTGCCGACACTGATTTTGAGTTCCAAGATAGTTTATACGGCGACACGTATGAAACTGATGTAGATGGAAATTCAACTCAACTGCAAGCAGGTATTATTCCACCAGCTTCAGTACCTGGCTTCTCTAAGCATGTATTTAGTAGCCAGTTGTACTACCAAATTGGTGGATTTGATACCGCGGTTATTTACAAATACCGTAGCGAATACTTCCAACCTTACACATCTAATGGTACTCGCTTACGTTATGTAGACGGGGTAGGGGTGTGGGAAATGCGCGCATCTTATAAAATTAATGAGCACATTAGAATTAAAGCAGAGGCAATTAACTTATTTAGTGCACCTAAATCACAAGACTTCTTTGTTGAGGGGAACTTAGGTGAAGTGAATGACTATGGCCCACGCTTATTCTTGGGTATGAGCTTTAAGTTCTAAATTAAAGCAACTAATACACAAAAAAGGCTCTAATTTAGAGCCTTTTTTATTTGGTGAACACACTAACTTAGTGGGTTAAATGGGTAATAGAATACAATCCACGGGTTTCATCTGTTTTACGTTTTATCTCTTCAAGCGCTTTAGCTTCACTCGCTGCAAATAATGCGTTAATTAATCGGTTAAAGTGGTTATGCATTGCTTTTCTTGCTGCTGATGAGTCATGCGATGCAATTGCTTCGTATATAGCAGTGTGTTCTTGTATTCGTTGCTCGTTACTTTGCGAACAAACATCTTCATGAGCCGAGATAATTTCAGGTTCGGTTAATCTCAACTTCCAAAGATTATTAATTGTTAAAACAATAGCGTTATTACGGGTTGATTGCGCGATAATTTCATGAAAACGTTGATCGGCTGCATTCGCGGTTTCAGCAATACGCATGTCATCAAGTGTTTGTTTTAACAACGCTAACTCTTCACTTTGTATCGTTGCGGCAGACAGTGCTGCAGCCTCTGCTTCAACCAAAGCACGGGCTTGAGTTAGCTCAAATGCACTTATTGGTTTAGCGAAGCTTTCTGACTTTTTAGTGTCAGTAACAAAAACACCAGAACCCGTTTTTACTTCAACGCGCTCTCTGACTTCAAGTGCAATAATTGCCTCGCGTATAGTTGGGCGGCTTACTTGGTGAATTTCGGCTAACTCACGTTCTGCTGGTAACCGTGTACCCACAGGATAAATACCTTGATCTATCGCGGTTTCTAATTTTTCAACAATTGTCCAAAAACGTCTGCGCCTTTTCATTTTCATATCCTCTGATTTAAATTGTTGTAAATTCATAATGTTGCCACAATAGAAAATTAATAAGGCTACTTTACGCCTACTTTGTAATCGTAAGTTAATTGGTAATTTTATAATACTAATTGGTAAGATAACCCCCTTCAAGAGGCTTGTCAAATTGGCTTCACTTTTCATGTAAGGTATTGATATACATTTCTCTATTGATAAATACCTAGCGTATTATTGCAAACAAAAACGCATTTATTAATCAATCTTATTTACAAATAAATCTAAGGCATAATACTGTGGTTTGAGGTAGCCTATTTAGCATTTTAAAAGGTGCATTTATAAGTAATTAAAAATTTAGCGATTAAATACATGGCGTATTTAAATACATAAGTTAAATATATCAATAAAAGGAGTTTAGTATGAAAAGTTATAAAGCGTTCCCGCTTGAAGTTAAAAATGACATAACAGAGTCAATTAAAAGTCAGTTTGGTGATACTTTTTCAAATGATTTAATTTTAACCTTTATTCGGGTAATGGAAGAGTCAACATTTGTTGAAGTTGACTTTGCGGATTTATTAGCATTTTTAGCCGAGTGTAAACATGGTTTTAAAACCTTTTCTAATCAAGATACGTTAACTGAATTTGTTAAATCAAATCAGTACACACCAAAGGCTTTATTTGGGCATAAAAAGTTGCTTGAAAACTCCGAGACTAATTTTATGGATGACTTTTCTGATAGTGTAAATAAGCTTAAACAGCTTGTAGCAAATGATGGCTTTTTATATGTGTCGGCTGGCTTTAATCAAGGCTTAAGCGAGCAGAAAAACGGTTTTGAATTTTTTATGATTAGCTGTCATGAATAGAGAAGGTTAATTATGTAGTGGAACTGGTATAAGGGAGAATATATAAGTGCATTATTTAAATGGGCTATATAAATTAAACCACAGACTAAGGTTAACCACATTTATTACTGCTGTAATTAGCTGGCTTTTTGTTAGAAAAGCCAGCTAGCAATAACTGCGTTTTAGCATAAAACTCACAAATAGACCGGGTTACACTATTAAGCCAATAAAATTATTTGCCCTTTAAGGGCAGCAAATATTACAAAGCATCCTTGCTTATTAAAACTGTGTTTCTAGCTGTAATAGCAAAATTTAGATATAACTAATAGTTTATAAGCAGCCAGGTAAGTGTTTTGCAGGGTCTGTTTCACGTGCTTTTATTGCATCAGCAACAGTCATCCCAAGGGCTTTAGCAACACCTTCACCATAGGCAGGATCGCACCGATTACAGTTACGAATATGACGATATTTAATAAAGTCATAGGTATCACCCATTTGTGCCGCGGTATTACTAAATAGCGCTTGTTTTTGCTCATCATTCATTAAGTTAAAAAGAGCGCGTGGCTGACTAAAGTAGTCGCTATCGTCTTCACGGAAGTCGTAATGTTTAGCATCGCCATTAATTTTAAGTGGCGGTTCAACATATTGTGACTGCTCTTGCCACTGGCCAAAGCTATTCGGTTCGTAGTGTGGCCTTGCGCCATAGTTACCATCAACACGGCCTTGTCCATCGCGCGCATTGCTATTAACAGGGCAGCGAGGTTGATTTACCGGCACTTGATTATGATTCACACCTACACGGTAGCGCTGTGCATCAGCGTAGTTAATTAAGCGGGCTTGTAGCATTTTATCTGGTGATACACCAATTCCAGGTACTAAATTACTCGGTGCAAAAGCAGCTTGCTCTACGTCAGCAAAGTAGTTATCAGCGTTTTTATTTAACTCATACTCACCTACTTCAATCAGTGGGTAATCACCTTTAGGCCATACTTTAGTTAAATCAAAAGGGTGATACGGCACGTTATCAGCTTCGGCTTCAGGCATAATTTGCACATACATTTTCCATTTAGGGAAGTCGCCGCGCTCAATCGATTCAAATAAATCTTTTTGATTACTTTCACGATCCATAGCAACTATTTCAGCAGCTTCTGCATCGGTTAAGTTTTTAATACCTTGTTGTGTACGAAAATGAAATTTCACCCAAAAGCGCTCCCCGGCTTCATTCCACAAACTATAGGTGTGTGAGCCAAAACCATGCATATGTCTATACGAGGCAGGTATACCACGATCACTCATTACAACCGTTACTTGATGGAGCGCTTCAGGTAATAAAGTCCAAAAGTCCCAATTGTTAGTTGCAGAGCGCATATTAGTACGAGGATCGCGCTTTACCGCTTTATTCAAATCTGGGAATTTAAGAGGATCACGTAAAAAGAATACAGGGGTATTATTACCAACCATATCCCAATTGCCTTCTTCGGTATAAAACTTTAATGCAAACCCACGAATATCACGCTCAGCATCAGCAGCGCCACGTTCACCAGCAACCGTACTAAATCGAGCAAACATTTCGGTTTTTTTACCAACTTCGCTGAATATTTTTGCACAAGAATACTTACTAATGTCGTTAGTAACAGTAAATGTGCCAAACGCGCCAGACCCCTTTGCATGCATACGGCGTTCTGGAATAACTTCGCGCACAAAATTTGCCAGCTTTTCATTTAGCCAAACGTCTTGAGCAAGTAATGGCCCACGCTTACCAGCGGTCATACTATTTTGGTTATCAACAACAGGCGCACCGCTGTTAGTGGTGAGAGGGGTATGGTCAAAAGGACATCTTTTATCACTCATACAATTGCTCCTTTAATGATTATTTAGAATGAAAACAAAATACACTGATCACTCAATACTATACTAATAGCCCAAATAGTATAGTACGAGAATTAGCCGAGATAGATCCCTGTAAAAAATGGTATTTAAAGTTTTATAAAAAGGCTTTTAGATCAGCAGTGGTTGAGCACAATAAATTTAAAAATAACAATGTGGGGACGAAAAGCACGTTAAATAAACTTTAAAAGTAAAGATCATTTTATTTCTAAGGCATGTTTTGAGTCTTCTAAAGCAGTACGGCAAACATAAATAAGTATGCTATGAATGATATTTCCTTGTATTAAACAAAATAGTTAAAACTACTTTGCAAGCTTGCGATCCTCTTTAATAAATTTTTTAATTTAATATTAAAGGCCTTAAAGTACACAAGGCTTAAATAATGTTAACAATGCAACAAACAACTCATTCAGTTTCGATCACCAATTTTGAATTTATTAAATCAACTTTTCCGGAACTATATCGTTTAGCAAACGAAATGGAATATTATTATTCAACCGACCATAGTTGCGCTTTACTCAAAGCTCGCTTGTTTGCTGAGGTTTGGTGCCATCAAACAGCACAGTTTTTTAATTTAAAGTTAGCTAAAAATTCAGATCTTAGTCAAAAAATAAATCAGTTAAAGCTTTCATCTACGGTTCCAACTTATATTATTGATGAGTTAAGCCTAATAAGAACAAGCACTAATCATGGGGTTCATGCATCTCAGGAGTGGGAAGGGAGTTGGCGTTCAGTTGTTAGTTGTAGTCGTACACAAGTAAAGCAAACACTAAAGGCTACTTTTGAACTAGCTCAGTTTTCTTACTTTAATTTAGCAAATGAGCTAGGAGAGCAGGCTATATGGCAAGAGCCTGTTTTAGAAAATACCGTTTCTAATGTAAACCTTGCTTTAAATGGATGCCCCCAAGCAAATTTAGCAATTGCCGAGCAAGCGTATTCGCAATTGCTTTCAATAAAAAATCAAGTATCTACTTTGAGTAATAAAACAAATAAAAAAGCGTATAACACACTAAATAAAAAAGATTTAGAGTATTGGTTATCTCGGGCGCATTCATTAAATGCTTCAGGTACGTGGCAATTATATGCACAAGCATACGAGCAAAAATTTTTAGAAGAGTCTAAAACTATAAATGCAGAGTATTGTTATAAACAGGCTATAAAAGAATGCACTACGGGTGAATCATACTTTTTATATGCTAATTATTTAAGTGTAATAGGTCAGCCTAAAAGAGCGTGGATTCTTTGTGAGGAGTCTGCAAAGCATGGTTATCATCAAGCTATTGTTGCTTTGCAGAAAAAACACTATAGATCAGATGATAGTATTTATAATCATTGGGTTAAGCAGGGGGTTGAGTATAAAGAAATTAACTCATTTACTATCGATGCTGCAAATAAACTCGAATTATGGCTAACAGATAAAGAAAACGATTTGGCAAAAAAACGAGCTCGTACGGCGTTAATTACAGCTCAAGCAACGCAAGCACCAGGGTATCAATATTTAAAAGCATTTTGTGATTACTTTGGTTACTGGGGTAAAACACCAAAATTAAATGTAGTTAGCGAGCTTATTAATACTTATAAAAATTTGCCGGGTACAGTGTATTACCAAACTCGGTTATTTAGCATATTAAAAGAACACACTGCGCACAGAGTAACCGCTATAGAGATTGGTTGTGTCGCAATAAAGTTAGAAAAAAATATAAAACTAAAAGCACAAATTCAGTTTGAAATAGCAATGCTGATGAAAGAAGAGCTAGCAAGTTGTGGCAAAGTAAAATGCAGCTTTGGGCTAAAAGCGTTAATAAAAGAGTCGGCCCAATTAGGATATGAAAAAGCTAAACAATTTTTAAAGCTTCCTGTAGGCAAGGCACTAATGCGAGATAATTCCTTTATTAGCCAAACAACAACATTTAAACAAGTTAATCGTCAAAAGCAAAAAATAGCTAAAAAACAGGCTAAAAAAGCAAACAAAAAATAGTTATACCAAAATAGTGTTAACTTTAAATAGGTAACAACTTATTTAAAGTTAACAAAATGATGTTAAAAAACACAATGAAAATTTAATTAACTCAATAACATAAATACTTCTAGTTTCACTCAGGTCGTGTTTGGGATAAGATGCAGTAATCTCATACGAAAGGATTCTTGATGAAACACATTCTACTTATTGTGACAGGTGCAAGCCCACAAGTATTAACCGAAACTCTTTTTGCGCTTCACCAGCAAGGTAAGCAAATTCCTGAAGAGATTTTTGTTATTACAACAAAAAGCACAAAGGTTATGCTTACTGATGGGCTATTTAAGCAAGGTCATTTAGCTAAATTAATAGCAGATTATAAACTTCCTGATATTAAACTTCCCGATGAAAATATTTGGCTAATAGAAGACGATAAAGGCCAACCTATTAATGATGCTAAATCTGAAATAGAACAAACCTACATGGCCGACTTTATTACGCGTAAAGTGTTTGAACTTACCAATAAAAACGATATTAGTATTCATGCATCCATTGCAGGTGGACGCAAAACAATGGCGTTTTATTTAGGTTATGCAATGTCATTGTTAGGGCGCGAGCAAGATTCGCTCAGTCATGTATTTGTGAATAACGAATTTGAATTTGTTAGAGACTTTTACTACCCAACACCTTATGACCATATTATTGATGGTAAAAACGGCACGCAGGTCAATTGTATTAATGCAAAGGTAACCCTTGCCGAAATACCCTTTGTACGAATGCGCCAATCTATAGACGAAACTCTAATTGCTTCAATGCAAAGTGCATCGTTTAGCCAAACAGTAGCAAGCTTAAACTCAGCTCATAAAAAAGATTTAACCCTTGAAGTAAACGCAAAAGCAAAAACGCTCACCTTTGCAGGTATCGAAATTAAACTTACCGCAAAAGAAACCGCCTTTTATTTATGGTTAAACCAATACAGCCAAAGTGAACATAAAAAGCTAGTTGTGGGTCGTGATTTTGAAGAGTCTTTGCGTTACAGCAAAGAATATCTCATGCTTTTACAGCAAAATAGTAGTGATTTACGTATATTCCGCGACACGTTTGGCATAGAGCCCGAAGATTTTAGAGATGGTTTGCACAGTAATTTAAAGGTAATGGAAAAAACCTTTGTGCAGCAAACTTGCAGCCGCATAAAGAGTAAAATAAATAAGGTGTTACCCAACGAGCTTGCTAAAAAAATAGCGATTGACTCCAATAACCAAAGCTTTGAAACAAGCTACTGGTTAAGTGCAGTAACACATAATATAAAAATAAATATAACGGCTTAATATTCGCAAGCTTGCAAACGCATAAAAATAATAACGCATGGTAAATTAGTTGATAAGGAAGTAATCAGGAATGAAGCAATCAATGAACTTTGAACATATTCAATCTAAGTGGCCAGAGCTACACCAGTTAGCCGCTTTTGCAGAAGACTATGCGATTACCGACCCACAAAGCTCACTAGTTAAGCTGCGTTGCTTTGCCGAAAAAGTAGTAGGCTACTTATACAAAGAACTTCGCTTACCTGTTTTACCAACGTCTAACATTTTCGACAAACTTACCGCCGACGACTTTACCAGCGCAGTCCCGCGTTTAATTACCGATAAGCTCCATGCCATACGTAAAAGCGGCAACCAAGCCGCGCATGAAGGCAAAGTAGATCAACAACAAGCTATTTGGATATTAAAAGAAAGCTACTTTGTAGCCTCTTATTTGTTTATGGCTTATGCCAATGGCACGCAACAAGAATGCCCAGAGTTTAAAGCGCCTGAGCAAACACAGCCCACTAACCAAAGTGATGCCCAGTTTGCTAAAAAGAACAAACAACTCACTCAGCAGCTAGCCGAAAATCAAGCCCGTTTAAAACGCGCACTTGACGAACTAGAAGCCGCAGAGCTTGCACAAAAACAAGCCCAGCAGCAAACAGCAAAACTAAAACAAACTATTGATGCAGAAAAGCTTAACCAGGTTAAAACGCGAAATGAGCAAATTGTTAACTCAAGTTTTAACTTTAACGAAGATGAAACCCGTAAGCGTATTATCGACTTAGACCTGCGTAATGCAGGTTGGCATGTTGCACTTGACGACGAATCAACAGAAGACGTTGGCAAAGAAGTAAAAGTAACAGGCCAACCTACAACAACAGGCATAGGTTATGTTGATTACGTATTATGGGATGACGACGGAAAGTCACTTGGCGTAATTGAGGCAAAACGCACCCGCGAAAACATCGAAAAAGGCCGCCAGCAAGCAACGCTTTATGCCAACGCGCTCGAAAAGCAATATGGTCAACGCCCCGTTATTTTTTATTCAAACGGCTGGGATATAAAAATTCTCGACGACGCGCAAGGTTATAACAGCCGTGGTTTATACGGTTACTACTCAAAAGATTCCCTGCAGTACTTAATAAAGCAACGCACGCTTAAAAAAGAGCTAAACACCACGCCAATAGATACCGTAGTAGCAGGGCGTTTGTATCAAATGGAAACCATAACTCGTGTGTGTGAGCGTTTTAGCGACAAACACCGCAAAGCGCTTATTGTGCAAGCAACCGGCACGGGTAAAACACGCGTATCTATCGCCCTTGCCAAACGGCTGCTCGATGCGGGTTGGGCTAAGCGCGTACTATTTTTATGTGACCGAAAAGAGCTACGTAAACAAGCGGGTAATGCCTTTACCGAACACACCAAAGAGCCAGTACACATTGTAGGCAAAAGCGCTAAAAACACCGCAGCGAGTGCGCGAGTATTTATAGCAACCTATCCAGGCATGCTGCGTATAATGAACAAGTATGATGTAGGTTATTTTGACCTAATAGTAGCCGACGAATCGCACCGTTCAATTTACAATATTTATGGCGATATTTTTAAATACTTTGACGCGCTAGAAGTGGGCTTAACCGCCACGCCGGTAGAAATGGTATCGCGCTCAACCTGTGATTTATTTAGCTGTGATTACAAAATGCCAACAGCCAATTACCCGCTTGAAGACGCCATAGAACAAGGCAACTTAGTCCCCTACAAAATTGTAAGTTACACCACACAGTTTTTGCGCGAAGGCATTAAAAAAGACAACCTAACCGATGAGCAAATAGCCCAATTAGAAGAGCAAGGCATTGATCCGAACGAGCTCGACTTTGATGCAAAACAAATAGACGAAGCCATTAAAAATAAAGACACCAACAGGCTCATACTGCGTAACCTAATGGAAAAAGGCCTGCGCGATAAAGACGGCCAACTGCCAGGTAAAACAATAGTATTTGCCCGTAACATAGCCCACGCCGAATTAATGGCGCAGCTGTTTAGCGAGCTTTACCCGCAGCATGGTGCTAATTTTTGCCGCGTTATTCACTCAAAGTACGAACGCGCTGAAGAGCTAATAGACGACTTTAAATCAAGCGACGAAAACAGCGTACGCATAGCCGTATCGGTCGATATGCTCGACACCGGCATAGACGTACCAGAATGTGTAAACCTTGTATTTGCCAAACCCATAAAATCAAAAGTAAAATTTTGGCAAATGATTGGCCGTGGCACACGCTTATGCGAAAACCTATATGGCCCAGGTAAGCACAAAACTCACTTTTTAATATTCGACCACTGGGCAAATTTTGAATACTTTGATGAAAACCCAGAAGAAGAAGACGTAAAACAAGCTAAATCGTTACTGCAAAAGCTATTTGAAGCGCGGGTAACCCTTGCACAAACCGCCCTCAAAAAAGCCAATATGGATGTGTTTGATCAAACAATAAAATTAATTCACGACGATATTTGCTTACTGCCAATGGAATCAATATCGGTGCGCGACAACTGGCAAGTGGTCGAAACCTTTAAAGACCTAAAACGCCTTAATCAGTTTATCCCTGATGATGTACAAACGTTGCTAGAAGAAGTAGCGCCGCTTATGCAATGGCGTAACATTATGGGGCAAAGTGAAGCGTATAAATTTGATTCTGAGCTAACCACCATTCAAACGCTGTTAATTACCGATGAAAGCCAAATTGATTTAGCTAAACAAAATGTAATGAACAAAGTTGAATCGCTACAAATGCACTTAAACGAAGTACGTAGCAAAGCACCTGCAATAGCAGAAATACAAACCGAGCAATATTGGCAGTATTTAACCCATGCAGCGCTTGAGCAAAGCCGCATTAATTTACGCAGTATTATACACCTGCGTAATAAAGACATAACACCGCCAAAAAGTGACTTTGTGCTTGATATAAAAGAAGACGCAAACCAAATACACGAAGCTGATAGGCTTACAAAAATAGTCTCTATTGATTATCAAATATACCGACAAGAGGTTGAAAAAACACTCACCCCGTTATTTGAAACCGACAGCGTTCTGCAAAAAATTCGCAATGGCGAACAAGTAACCGAAGCCGACTTAGCGCAATTAAGCTCGTTAGTGCATACGCAAAACCCAAGTGTTGATTTAAATACATTAAAAGAGTTTTTTCCCGAATCAACCGCTAGCTTAGATAAAATATTGCGTACCATAGTCGGTATGGACAAAAACGCCATAGAGCAGAGCTTTACAACCTTTGTGCAGCAAATACACACCCATGTTAATGCCAAGCAACAGCGCTTTATTGGTATGTTAAAAAACCACCTAATTCGCCACGGCTCTATTGAAATAGCCCAGCTTTACGACGCACCTTTTACACAAATACACGATATGGGGCTCGATGGCGTATTTAGCCAGCAACAAGCCGACGTAATAGAGCAATTTATTAAGCAGTTTGATGTACAATTGGGTGATAAAAACCAATCTGTTGAAAAAGAGGTGAGATTGTAAATGGCTAATCAAGGTGTTGTTATATACCAAACTCCGGATGGTTCGTTATCTTTTGATATTCAATTTAAAGATGAATCGCTTTGGATGTCTCAAGCGCAAATGGCTGATTTATTTGGAACGAAGCGACCCGCTATTACAAAGCACTTGTCTAATATTTTTAAGACTGGTGAACTGGAGCAAGAAGTGGTTAGTTCCATTTTGGAACAAACCACTGAACACGGTGCAATAGCTGGGAAAACACAAAAATCAAAAACTAAATTTTACAATCTTGATGCTATTATTTCCGTGGGCTACCGCGTTAACTCAACCCAAGCAACGCGCTTTCGCCAATGGGCGACTAAAACATTAAAGCAGCATTTATTAAAAGGCTACACTTTAAACCAAGAGCGATTAGCACAAAATGCAACAGAGCTAGATAACGCATTACAACTCGTTAAACGTATTGCTGTTTTGCCACAAAACAGTGAGTTTGGTGCAGGGCTTGTAGATATAATTGCCAGTTACACGCAAACCTTCTTATGGCTACAACAGTATGATGAAGGACTGCTTAATTCACCAAAAGGGGAGTTAGGCGGCGCACTGACACCACTTAATGATGCAAAAATCGCGATTGATCAGCTTAAGCAAAACCTTATAAACAAAGGCGAAGCCACCAAGTTATTTGCACAAGAGCGTAACAACGGCCTAAATGCAATTTGGGGCGCGTTAGATCAAAGTGTATTTGGTGAGCCTGCCTACCCAAGCATAGAAAGTAAAGCGGCGCATTTATTATATTTTGTTGTTAAAAACCACCCATTTAGTGATGGCAATAAACGCACCGCAGCATTTTTATTTGTCGATTTTTTAAATCGTAATCAACGCCTGTTAAATGAGCATTACCAACCCGTAATAAACGACACAGGCTTAGCGGCTATTACTTTATTAGTGGCTGAGTCAAACCCTAAAGAAAAAGACACCATTATTCGCTTAATCGAAAATTTATTAAGCCAAAATTAAATAGCACAAAGCGTAGGTCGGATAAGCCAAAGCGCCATCCGACTATGTTGGATAAGGCAAAGCGCCATCCGACGATGTTGGATAAGCCAAAGCGCCATCCGACGATGTTGAATAGCCAAAGCGCCATCCGACGATGTTTGATAGGGCAAAGCGCCATCCAACAATGTGATATAAAAAATTAATTAACACAATGAGCGCAATAAACCGCTCAAAATAGGAACACTATGATCACCGGACCTTTAAAAAGTAAAATAGACAAACTATGGGAAGAATTTTGGACAGGCGGAATAACTAACCCGCTGACCGTAGTAGAGCAAATTACTTTTTTAATGTACGCCCGTATGCTCGACATGAACGAGCAAGCCGACGAAAAACGAAGCGCCCGCACAAACAAACCATTTAACCGCCGCTTTAGCGACGCCGAGCAACATTTACGTTGGCAAAATCTGCGCCATTTAGGCTCAGAAGAGTTATACAAACTGGTTAAAGATGAGCTGTTTCCGTTTTTTTCAAAAACCTCAGACGACGTATCGCCAGAAGGTGCGGTATTTAACGAGTTTATGAAAGACGCGCAATTAATGATTCAAAAGCAAAGCCTATTGGTAAAAGCGGTTGAAATGGTAAACGACCTACCGCTTGAAAACTCCGACACCAAAGGCGATTTGTACGAATATCTATTAAGTAAACTCACCACCGCAGGCATTAACGGTCAGTTTAGAACGCCGCGCCATATTATACGCGCTATGGTCGAAATGATGGACCCAAGCACCACCAGCCAAATTTGTGACCCATCTACCGGCACCGGTGGCTTTTTATCGGTAAGTTACGAATACCTATTACAAAAATACACATCAGCCGAGGGCATCGAGCGCGAACCAGTGCTCGACGTAAATGGTAATATACAGCTTGATGACAGCGGCAAACCGCTTGAAAACCTTCTCTACTCAGGTGATTTAATTACCCCAGAGCAGCGCAGCCACATAGATGCTCACATGTTCAACGGTTTTGACTTTGACGCAACCATGCTGCGCGTAGCCGCCATGAACTTAGTAATGCACGGCATTAAACAACCGGGCATTCATTACCAAGATACCCTAAGCCAAAACTTTAAAGAGCACTACCCGCAAAAGGCAAAAGAAGGGTACGACATAATACTCGCCAACCCGCCATTTAAAGGCAGCCTAGACGAAGAAGACGTATGCCCTGAGTTATTACGTAAAGTAAAAACTAAAAAAACCGAGCTGCTATTTGTTGCCCTTATAGAGCGCATGTTAAAAGTGGGCGGGCAGTCGGCGACTATCGTGCCCGACGGCGTACTATTTGGCTCATCAAAAGCGCACGTACAACTGCGCCAATTATTGGTAGACAACAACCAGCTAGAAGCCGTAATTTCACTGCCAAGTGGCGTGTTTAAACCCTACGCCGGTGTATCTACCGCCATACTCATATTTACCAAAGGCGGCAGCACCGACCACGTATGGTTTTACGACGTGCAAGCCGATGGTTTCTCACTAGATGATAAACGTACTCCAATAAAAGCAAACGATTTACCAAGCTTAATCAGCGAATTTAAAGCTCGTGATAAATCACAAGCGACAAGTGATAGCAATGATAAAACCCAGAAGGCATTTTGGGTCAGTAAAGACGACATAACCAGCAATAAATACGACCTTTCAATCAACCGCTACAAAGAAGTGGTATACGAGGAAGAAAGCTACGATCCGCCAAAAGAAATATTAGGTAAGCTAGTGAGTTTAGAAAATGAAATACTGGCTGATTTAAAAGAGCTGGAGAAAATGCTGTGAGTTGGCCGGTTGTAAAGTTGTCGGATGTTGCGGAGTTGATTAATGGCGACAGATCCAGCAATTACCCTAGCGGTGAAGAGATCGTTGAAGAAGGTATTCTATTCTTAAGCACAAAAAATATCGTTGAAAATAAAATAGATTTAAGTCAAAAGAACTTCATTACAAAAGAAAAGTTTAACTCGCTCGGACGTGGTAAGTTACTTAAAAATGATTTGATCATTACACTTAGGGGAACTCTAGGGAGCTGTTGTATTTTTAATACAGAATTTGATACTGGCTTTATTAATGCTCAGATGATGATAATTCGCTGTAAAGATGAAGTATCCAATAGGTACTTACATTATTACTTAACGTCTTTACGAGTTAATTGTGAATTTCAAAGAGCAAATACCGGATCTGCTGTACCTCAACTAACAGGCAGACAACTAGCAGAACTTGAAATCCCTCTACCACCACTGGACGAGCAAAAACGCATTGCCGCGATTTTAGATAAAGCCGACGCCATCCGCCGCAAACGCCATCAAGCCATCCAACTCGCCGACGACTTCCTACGTAGCGTTTTCCTAGATATGTTCGGCGATCCCGTCACTAATCCGAAAGGCTGGGAATTGAAGCCTCTCGCCTCTTTGTGCAGAAAGATTACAGATGGCACTCATCATTCACCGCCTATAGTTGAAAAAGGCGTGCCTTACGTAACAGCAAAGCATTTGAAGAAAACAGGGTTAGAATTTCATGCTAAACCTTGGTACGTGTCGGAAGAAGAACATAAAAAAATATTCTCTAGGTGCAATCCTGAAAAAAATGATGTTCTCTACATTAAAGATGGCGCAACGACGGGCCTTGCTGCAATAAATGAATATGGCTTTGAGTTCAGTATGCTTTCAAGTTTGGCTCTCTTAAAGCCAAATTTTGAATTAGTTAACTCAGAGTTTTTATGCATGTTTTTGAATCATCCAAGAACAAAATTAGTTTTAACTGCGAATATGGCAGGTGCAGCTATTACAAGACTCACATTAGCGAAGATCAAAGATGTACAAGTACCTTTACCCGACATAAATACTCAGGAAAAGTTCAAAGAAGTATATCTCTCTGTAAGGGCTCTTTCAAATAAGGTTAAAGCAAGTGATGGATTGAGTGAGCAAGAATTTAACTCTCTAAGCCAAAAAGCCTTTGCGGGCGAACTATAACGCGATTTATAAGAATAATAACAAGGATGTTAAATGACCCAACGTGAATTAAATAACAATATAATAGACGTAGAGCTTACAAAAAAAGCTGCTTACTTCACGCGTAAGGGTAACTAAAAAATGCAGACACAAGTAAAACGCATGAACAAAGTGGGCGATACGGTTTTCTTAACACCTACGCCATTACTTAGTTACGAGGAGTTGGTGTTAAAAAGCTTAGGCTCGAATACCTATCGCGGCTTTCATCGTAAAAATAATAATTGTTTAGGCGCCTCACATACCTTTAGAGATGTGTTAACTAAAAAAAAGGATTATTTAATACACGCACTCAATAACCTCACCTCTGAAATAGAGTTAAACGAATTTGCCAACGAGTTATGTAGTGAGCTACAAAGTGAACTGAGTAAAAACATTAAGCCTTCGCAGTTGAAGTCGTTTAATAAAATACGAAAGCCCGTTGATATTGTATTTGAGCACTTTGTAGCAATGGGGGAAGACTTTGCACCAGCAAGAAAAACCGTCACACCATGGCTTTTTTACCCCTGATAGCCAAATATTTCAGTCAGAATTTATATTCACTACTCAAGAAGGGAAGGCTCGAGGCATTAAACGCAGCTTCACTTATAAAGACATTAAAACAGCGCAGCACTACGCAGATATACAAAATTTTTTAAAAGAGAAAATGGCAAAAATAGGTTTAAACCACCGTATTTATTTTGATCTGGTATGGAATAACCGCTTTGAAAGCAACGGCACCAACTTGTTTTTAACTAACCCAAGCAGGAATCGCTAAAGAGTTAAGTGTTCATATATTAAAATTAAAACTAACAGCTGATAGATATTTGTTTATTAATGACTTTAATTATTAAGTAAAAAATAAACTATTAACCACTTATTAAGTAATTACTACCCGTAAACTAAGGGATTAGGAGTAAGGCATGTTTGAAGGATTGTTATTAAACGCTGATTTATTATGGCCAAATGCATGGTTAGGGCGTTCATTTATAATTATTATGGTACTACTTTTTGTATTTGCTGTTGGTTGGGTGCTTTTACTAAAACATAACAGTAAAAAAACGATTAAAAAGGTTGAAGAAATTGTAGCAAACCAAACTACAGAGTCTCTTTACGATAATATTGCTGATATTAGAGATAAAGCTAAATCATCAAACGATGACGTAGTTAAAAACCTTTGGCGTGAGTTTGATGAAAGCTTGGTTTTAGATCACCGTGAAAAAGGCGTATATAACACCTTAGATGCAGAACACTTTTTTAATCCACGAACACTGGCCTCGGGTATCACCTCAAATAGATTACTAGCAGCAGCTCCCTCATTTTTAACCGCCATTGGTGTACTCGGTACTTTTTTAGGCTTAACTATGGGCTTAAAAGGGCTGCACATGGAAAGCAACGAAATAGAAGCGCTTAAGGGTGGTATTGCAAGCATGATTAACGGTGCCGCAATGGCATTTGTTACCTCTGTTTGGGGTGTGGGGCTTAGCTTATTACTTAATATTTATGAAAAAAACACAGAACGTCGAATAATTAAAAAGGTAGTTAAAATTCAGCAGAAAATTGACTTTTTATTCCCTCGTTTACCTGCTGAAAAGTCACTTGTTGATATTTCTAAAAGCACCAGTGAAAGTAGTGAAGCGCTGCAAGAATTACATGAGCGTATTGGCGACCGCCTGCAAGAAACTATTTCAGGCATGAACAAAGACATGCAAGAGGCCTTTACCAATGCACTTAACAATGTAATGGCACCTGCTATGCAGTCTTTAGTAAGTAATGCCAGCCAACAAACTAGCGGCGTGTTGGAGCATTTAATTAGTAACTTTACTGAAAGCATGCAAGCGGCAGGCAGAGGCCAAGGCGAGCTTATACAAAAGTCGACTGAACAAATGCATGAGGCAGTAAGTAGCCTGAGCGGGCAAATGAGTGCAGTGCTTGAACAAAGTAGTAAACAAGCTGAGTTAATGGCCCAGCAACAAGCGGGGGCATCATCGCAATTTAACCAGCAACTCGAAGCAATGCTGAGCAAAAGCGAAGAGCGCCAGCAGCTTATGGAGCAAAAGTTATTTACGGCTATTGAATCGCAACAGCAATCGCAAGCAACGCGTGAAGCAAACCATGTAGATAATTTACAGTCGGTATTAGGTGGTTGGTTAACTGAGCAATCGCAAACTCTTAATAAGCTTTCTGACTCTATGAGCCAAGTACAAAGCGCTATGGGCGAATCGAACCGTGGATTTGTTAATGAGCTTTCGAGCCAAAACGAAAAAACAACGGCGCAGCAACAGGCGTTTACCAATGGCCTTGAAACAAGTTTACAAAGCTTTATGCAAAGCTCTGAGCAGCGCCAAAAGGCGCTTGAAGAAACGTTCAGCTCATTAATTAACAGCCAGCAGCTTGAAGCCTCTAAGCGAGACTCAGAGTACCGTGAACAATTACAATCGCAGTTAGGTAAATGGCTAGCACAACAAGACCAAATGCTTACCTCGATGACTGATGCTGTAAAACGCACGCAAACGCATATGGATTCGGTTATTGCACAACATAAAGACGTTATAGGGGAGCTTAAAACGGTTGCTGAGTCATCAGCTACAAGTAGCCAAAACCTGAGTAATAGCGCAAACCAAATAGGGGTGTTATCGGGTAATCTATTAAAAGCAACGGAGCTGTTTGATACGCGCTTAGGTGATATGACCGATACAATTAAAGGTATTTCTGCTCAAAACGATGCATTAGCAAGCCACGTAATTGAGCAAGCTAAAGTGCTAAGAGGGCTTGAAACGTCGCTTGTTGCTACAACAGAGCAGTTTGGCAATACGGCAAAATTAGCTCAAAGCGGCTTTAGCGAAATGAAAACACATCAAATTGAGTTTATAAGTGGTGTTGAGGCATCTTTTGAAGGGTTGAGTAATACCTTAGCTAAGCAAGTGTCTGATATTGAAAAGCAAACGAATGAGTGGCTACGCAGCTACTCATCAGAAGTAAATACCCAAGTTAAAGAGCGTATGGAAACTTGGAATACCACAACCCTTGAATTTAGTAACCAAATGCTTGGAACAGTACGCACAATTACTAATTTAGTGGATGAATTGGAGCGTAGCTAATGCGAGTATTTAGAAGCAACCAAGTATGTGTTGACGAAGAAAACCCTTATTGGATGTCGTTTTCGGATATTTTGTCGGGCTTACTTATTTTATTTGTTTTAGCATCTATTGTGTTAATGGTTGAGCTGATGGAAGCCAAACAAGAGCTTGAAAATAAGCAACAAGCATTTACCCAAGAGCTAGAAATGCTGCACATGGCTGAGGGTGTTCGCAAAACGATATTACATGAAGCTGCTGATTTACTGCGTAAGCGAGGAATACAAGTTACGGTTAGCGAAAATGAAACTGTATTAAGTATTCCTAACGATATTTTAGGGTTTGATAGCGCTGCATTTAATATAAGTCCGCAGTTTGAAGGCACTGCACTTGAAATTGGTGAGGTGCTAGCTGAGGTTATAAATAAAGATAGCCGTGAGCAATTTCTTGATACTATTTTTATTGAAGGGCACACCGACAGTAAAAACTTTAACGGTATGCTGGGTAAAGGTAATTGGGGCTTATCGACCTTTAGGGCGATTTCGCTGTGGGAGCTTTGGAGTAAGTTACTACGAGACCAACATAATTTAGCGGCTATTAAAAATAAAGATGGCAACAAGCTTTTTTCAGTGAGTGGCTATGCGGCAACGCGAAGGATGGTGGCTAAAGAGCTAACAGAAAGTGATTTTAGGTCGAACAGACGAATTGACATACGCTTTACCATTCGCAGGCCTACTAGTGCGGAATATGAAACGGTGAGAAGCCGTTTGGAGATGCCTTAATTATGCTGCTTTTACCTCCTATTCCTCAGCTTTCAGAATTTAACTGGGAGCGTATTTCACAGCAGTGGAGTAGCCTGACTTTACAAACAAAAAAAATTGCTGATGGTGCAGGGCAAGGCGAAGAATTTAAAGTCCTTGAGCAACAGATTAATCGCTACGTTATGTACGATCAAAAAGAAAAGCTTAAACAAATTTTAATTAAGCGAAAAGGTGTACGTGTTTTAACTCAGTTATGGATTGATAAAGAAGAAGTAAGAAAAAACTCATTAAACGAAGAAACAATAGATTACATTCAAGCTAAACATCCCAAACTAGGTATGTCGTCGTTAATGAATTTAATTTCGTTAGTTTATCGTTATTTTGATGCACTGGTTGATGGCAATATTTTTAACAGATTAACGCAGTGGCTTAAACAGCAAATAGAGCAACGTTTAAAAGATCGCAAAAATACAAGCGACACAATTTTGTCTGTGCTTAATCAAGCTAAATGGCTGTTTGATTTAACAGCTCCTAAGGCGTTGGTTAACCTTGCCAAACAAAACCACTTAGACTTAAACGAACAATTAAAAAAACTACGCTTAAACGAGCTGCCGCAAGGGCGCTTTTTAGATATTTGCCATGCACAATATTACTTAGACACACTGAAAGAAATTCCCGTTGGTGAGCAACATGATGTGCTGCATGAGCTATTAAAACAAGATGTTGCCACAATGCCTTTTGAAGAAGGTAAACGAATAGGGCACATAGCGCTTGAAATTATTATTGACCGCTCTGCTGGTGCACCAAGTGAAATATGGCAAAACTTTGTACTGAATTTAGCTGGCGATCCGCGTATTGCTAATACAGCTACAAATTACCGCCAGTGGTGGAAGCCCATTGGTGAGAGTAGAGTAAAAGCAGTAACAAGTTGGCTTGCCAAAGAAGACTTGCGGTTATTTTTAGGCGCTATTGAAGAGTACGCAAATTACACCGGCGATGAAGCGTTAAATAGAATGTTCCCCGCACGTAAGCGCTTTTTAGAAGGGCTTTATGAACATGGGTTTGTGCGTAATGCACGGCTAATGCTTGGAAACCAAGCCGAGCATACAGTTAAGCGAGTGCTAGGAAAGAGTTTAACAACCAGTTATATAAACCTTAGAGGAATGACTCAAACTTCCATTATTTATTTAGATTGCGGTGATTTTCATATTATTGAAGGTTCACACAACTTTAAGCTTTGGATTTATATGGGTTTACCTAGTGAGAAGCTTAACGATTACTCTTTGAGTGAGTTAAACCATTTTGCTTTAACAAATAGCTTTCCTCAGGAATTTAAAAAGAACTATCCGAAAGGCGAGTTAATGCCTATTCAACACTCGCCGACTTCTTGGCAAAAAAATGCTATTGATTTTTTAACTCAAAATGGCATTGAACTCGATTTAGAAAAACTATTTTATAAAGACGAATACAGAAGATATATAAGTCGGTATGGATTACCTGTTTTAGGAAGTAAAGAAAAAGTAGAGATAGAAGTAGAAGCAAAAACGGAAGCCACTCAATCGCTGGAGTCTTTAATTTTGCATGTACTAGATGTACATCAACCTATAAATAGTAACTCAATTACTAATATCTTAGCGCAGGAGTTTGAGCTTCGCAAAAGTGTTCACCAGGTAAATTTTGCACTTTACTCTTTACGTACAAAAGGCAGGGTCACCTTAAACTCTGAAGAGTTATGGAGCCGTTCGCTGTAGCCCACTTCAGAGAAAAGCATGAACTTTAGGAATATTAAAAAGGGATTTAAAAATACATGTCACTTGTTAGTTTGATAAAAGGGCTTTTGCCTAATAATAAAAATAGTCATTTAGCGGACGATAAATACTCCTTAGTATATGACTCGTATGGCGTTAATTTTGCCACTAATGAAGCTACATTTCATTGCCTAAACAAAGGTGAGGGTGCAAGTAGTCAGCTTATTCAGCATGTAGTACTTAAAATGCTTGAAGAAAGACATATTGCTGAAACACTGCCTAATGGCTTTAGGCTTGATAGTGAGCAAGCATGTTTATTAGACCCAGAAGATGCAGACGTTTTAGGGTTACCGCCTTTTTTTAATAACGACTTTGACGTTGATATTCAAGGTAGAACAACTAAAAGTAGCTTTTCGCTGCAGTTGTTTGCAAAATTTGAGCAGCAAAAATATCCAGTAAAAAGAAAAGGACCGATACTTTTTTTTAGTGAGCAAACACAATATTTAATGACGCCAGAGCAGCTTAATGCTGTTTTAGCCGTAGAAAAACATTCGTCGCTTACGCCCGATGACCGCACTGAGCTAAATAATGTGTTGGCAGTTGCTAAGTTACAGCAAGCAGTTAAAGATGGGTTAAAACTAGATTTAAAACATTTTGATAAATTTGATTTAGTACAACCACAACAAATTACAGTAACAGCAAATCAAAAAGTTGATGGTAGCCTAGAGCTTAGCCCAAGCTTTGGTGATGGATCATCATCTGAAGACTTACAAAATCGCTTAGCTCAGTTACAGGGCGATGGGCAAGTAATGCGAATAAAAGACCGCATTGTTTTACTTACTGACGATAAAAAGCAAGCTGTTAAAGAAGTACTACAAAATAGAACCATTCCTGCACATAAAGTTGCCGAATTTATTAAAACCCCTTCAGCTTTTTTAGATGCGTCTATTCTTAACCTCGATCTTGGATTTTCTCTGAGAGTTGCTGGTATTGGCAAAATGGTACACATTCCTTTTGGTCAAGACAGCGATGGCAGTAATGGCTGGTTTTCGACAAATACAGACAGTGAGCCACCAGAGCGCTTAGTTAAGTTGCTTGAATGCGAGGAAGATGTTGTATCGTTTGAGCAAAGTTACCAGCAAGCTAAAGGGCAAAATGCAGATAGTGTTGTTGTTGATGATGAGTTAATTGACATACGCGATGAGCAGCGAGTTAGTGAAACACTCGCAGAGGTAAGAGAAAATTTAGCAAACCCTTCTAATGACTCAGATACGCCTGAAGTTGAAGATACTCTGGTTCGTAAAGAGCAAGTTTCTTTGTTACTAAAAGATGCGGAAGAACATAATCAAGACATTGTAAATAAAGTTGCGCAGTTAGACCGATCTATTAGTTTTGACAGAACTAATTTAGCGCGAACACCTTTCCCTCATCAAGAGTCTGGCATTAGCTGGATGATGTCGTTACTTAAGTCAGCTCAATTAGATAACCATGATGATATGTATAGAGTGCAAGGGGCTTTACTAGCCGATGATATGGGGCTTGGTAAAACCTATATGACGTTAGTTATGCTGGCTGAGTACTTGTCGATGCAGCAGCAAAGCAATAAATCCGAAAAGCCCATATTAATAGTCGCTCCACTTAGTTTACTGGAAAATTGGGAACAAGAGGTTGAAGCTACTTTTAAAAATTCTCCATTTAGAGATATTAAAGTCCTGCAGTCATCCAGGGATTTAAAAGAGTTTAAAGTTCAAGGGGCTGAACGAGAGTCTATGCAGCTTGCGACGGTAATGAATGATTCGCATGCTGATCATAAATCTATTCGTTACGCTTTGCATGTTGGGGCTGATGCAGCAACAAAGCGTTTAGATATGGATAGACGTGTTGTTATTACGACTTATCAAACGCTACGGGATTACCAATTTTCTTTATGTGTTATTGACTGGGGAATTGTAATATTTGATGAAGCTCAAAATATTAAAAACCCAAATACTCAAGCAACACGTGCAGCTAAAGCACTAAAAGCTGATTTTAAATTACTAGCTACAGGTACTCCTGTTGAAAATAGTTTAAGCGAGTTTTGGTGTTTAATGGATACAGCGCAACCAGGGCTATTAGGCGATTGGAGCTATTTTAGAGAGCGCTGGATTAAGCCAATAAGTAGTGCTAATGAGGAAGAAAAAGCAGAGGTGCGTTTAAAAGTTGGTAACGATTTACGTAATGCTGCTGGGCAGTTTATGTTACGCCGAACCAAGGAAGACGAGCTAACCGGAATGCCTACTAAAACAATAAAAACAGGTATTCATAAAGACTTGGCTGACAATATGGCATTTGCTCCAGAGTTAGCTCGTAATATGACCGGAGGTCAGTTGCTTGGCTACAACCAAATTGTTGAAGATTATAGAAAGGAGAAAGCAAAAGAGCAGGGCGGCGGCCATGCTTTAACAGTATTACAGCAATTAAGGGCTGTTAGTTTGCATCCAAGGCTTGATGAGGTTTTTAAACAGCCACCTAATAATGCCAAAGAGGCACAGCGTAATTTACAAGAGTCTGAAAAGTTACGCATGTTGTTAGATATATTGTCAGATATAAAAAACAAACAAGAGAAGGTAATTATTTTTGCGACAACTAAAAAGCTCCAGGCTGTTCTTAAAATATGCTTAGACAAAATTTATGAGCTAAACATTCATGTTATTAACGGTGATAGTAAAGCGATTGCTACAAAAAAAGATCAGCTGTCTCGTAAAGGGATGATCACTGACTTTGAAGCAGGAGAAGGCTTTAACGTTATAATTATGTCGCCTGTAGCGGCAGGCGTTGGCTTAACGGTTGTTGGTGCAAACCATGTAGTTCATTTAGAACGCCACTGGAACCCCGCAAAAGAGGCTCAAGCTACAGACCGCGTTTATCGTATTGGTCAAGAAAAACCTGTGTTTATTCACTTACCCTGCCTTTTACACCCAGAATATGATTCGTTTGATGTGAATCTAGACAAACTACTCGCAAAGAAAACCATGCTAAGAGATGCGGTAGTAACGCCTGAAGTGGTGAGTGAGCATGAGCTAATGTCGTCAATGGGATTGTGAGGTTAAGTGGCATTAAGGATGAGCTTACTACTTTGCAAGCTTGTGAAATTAATTTCGAAAGATAAAAGCATAATATTGAGAGCCGCTACCATCTTAGCGGTCTCAAATACAAAAATAAGTTATTATTAATTGATTATAAAAGTAAATATATTTAGACAATTAGGATAGTGGAATATGGAATCACCAGAGATTTTTTTAAAAGAGCTTAACAGTACTTTACGCAGATTAAGGGGGGCATCCAATGTACTTGCTAATGAAGAAATAGATAAAAAATTATTAGCTGTGATGCGTCGGTTACTGTTAGCTGAAATATTAGGGAATGAGTGGATAATTGCAGTAGGTGGCTCGCAAGGTGCAGGCAAAACAACTTTAATGTCTAAAATTTATGACTGTGGAGATTGGCTACAAGGCAACGAAGGGCGCGGTGAAAAATTACCCGTTATGATTATTGAAACTAATGAAGTAACTGCACCGCAGGGCTATGTAAGACGTTTACAAAAAAGTGATATTGGAGATCAGCTATTAATAAAAGATGTACTTATAAATGTCGAAAACTTTAATCAAGTTATAACAGACCCTTCAGCAGAAGATTTACTCCCAGTCTTAAAAGTACCAAAACGTTATTTTAAGAGGGAGAATCAGTCTTGGCTACTTTTACCAGGCTATGAAAAACAAGATCGAGATAATAAAGATTGGCAAGAGTTAATGCGTCAGGCAATGATAGCTGCAGGCGGTTGTATAGTTGTTACAGACGAAACAAGAATGGCAAATCAACAACAGCTTGATATTACAAAGGATATGCTTGCAAATGAGTTAAAGCATTGCGAACCCTGTGTTGTTATTTCTAAAACTGAATCATACAAAGGAAACTCAGATCGCCAAAGTCAACTCAAAAATAGTGCAATGAACACTTTCAAAATAGATGAGAGCCGGATTGATAAGCAGATAATATTGACTGGAACGGATGATTCTGATTACTGTGAAGAGTGGATGCCGAAATTAGTTAACATGATTGATGAACTAAATTATACAGGGCAATCGAATCGTGTTTTTCAAACTAATAATCTAGCACAGTTAATTGGCCGAGATTTAACTAAAGTTTTAAATAGTATTAGATCTAAGGCTAGGCTTATCTTTAATAGTTCTGAAGCAACAGAGAGTGCATTAATGTGTAAAGAGCTTCTAGGTGAATTTGATGACTCTGTTACATTATTGAGAGAAGAGCATAAAAAAATTGCAAAAGCGCATGTTGATCGGAACCGAATAAATGCGGCTAAGAAATTAGACGAAAAATTATCTTTAGAGCATGAAGGCTTCAAAAATTTTATTACAAGTTCACTTGAAAGTACAACAGAAAAAAAGACAAAAATAAAGCAAACTGTTGAAGAAGCTTGGCAACAAGAAGGAAGTAACTTTCTTTCTGATTATGCTAGTCAATTAACAGGTTTGACTTTAGAAAAATTAGGACCAGTAAACAATTCTGAGATAGAGATAAGTAAAAATGAAACCCCTAAGTTACCGAACACTAAAAAACTTATTGAACTTGGTTATGCTGGGAGATCAGGTAAGCCAATTCAGTTTAAAGTATTAAGTGAAGAAATAAAGAACGACATCAAAATAGTACTAAGCCATAACTCTAATACCAGTAGCGAAACAAGTAAAAAACTAGCTGAAAGTGTAAGGTTGATACCTATTATATCCCTTGAATATGCGAGGTTGTCATACTCTGTGCCTAAGTTGTTAGCTGATGAACTTAAATTAAAGATGAATGATAATGGTGAGTTAATAGAGCAGAGTGTGGAGGCAATTAGTAAAGGCGCAAATGAAGGTAGAAATGCTCTCAAAGCTGTCGCTGCTTTATTAGCTGTAGACGTGATTAGTGATGGTGATTCAGACATACTAGGTACACTTTTTGGTCATACTAAAAACAAAGAATCTGAAACCAGTTCGAATGATTCTGCAAGCGAAGAATCAACCAATGAGCCAGAAGGTGGCAGTGTTCCCCCTGTTATGCTTCACCCTGCTGCCATTGCTGTTACTGCCGTTGTTGCTGCTTGCTATGTAACAACCAAAGCTGTATCTGGGCTCAGGAAACAAGAGCAAGAGTTAAGTATTCAAGCACACTCTTTGCTTAATGCAATCTCAGATTCTCACTATGTAAACTTTTGCAGCAGTTTTGATGAAGTAATGCGCTCAGCAAGATCTAGATTAGAGTTTACTTTACGACAACGCTATCATTTAGATGAGCACTTAATGCGTAAGGAAAGATTAACAAAGGCTTTAGCTGATGTAATTGTTTTATCAAATGATCTTAAAGCTGAAATTGATTCTTCAGCAAGCGGTTTAAATCCATTATTAGTTGGACACACAGCTGAGTATGATTAATGATTGGTTAACTGAATACTGGTCTGAGTTATATCTATCAAATTTGGGCTGGGCGTTTGATGCATACGAGCGATTAATAAGCTCTATGAGTCACGATATAAAAAAAACATTATCGATGAAAGGAAAGCAGGTAGATCCTTTTGTAGTTGTTTTCGGCAAGACTCAAGTAGGAAAAACGACACTTCTTCTTGATTTACTCGGTATTCATTCAGATCAAATAAGTATAGTTTCCCATGTACTAAGGGGAGGAAGAGAGGCTGGGAAGTCAGCCACTGCAACAACTATGGAATACTGTCGTTCTACAAGTGAAGATTGGGCTCTAACAATCAACTCTAAAAAAGAGTTCTATGCTGCTGAGTCCGATATGATATTAGCTCTAAGTGATTTAAGAGAGAGTATGGAAAATGAAACTCAGTCTTTTAATTCTCCATGTATTGTAGATATACCAACACGTTTCTTTTCTATCGCTGCTAAAAAATGCGCTAATATACGTATTTTAGATTTACCCGGTGATAATCCTGCGAATGCTACAGAGCAAAAGCATGTATATGCTATGGCAAAAGCTTATCTCCCTTTTGCTGATTTAATTTTATTAGTTGGAAGGGGAGATGATTTGAGTTTTCTAAACTCAGAGGCTATGAGTTTTCCGGGGCTAGAGAATTGGCAAGCTATGCTTGGACGTTTTCGTATAGTAACGACATTTTCTTATTCAGCTCAATCAATAAGAGACCTAATTCGTAAGAAAGAAGAGGTTAATATCAGTGATATTAGAGCTAGACTGATTGAGCAAATTCAGCGCTTTGGAGAGCTAAGTAATGAAGGTAAAAATCAGAATCTATTTTACCCTCTTGAATTTGGAAATAGCTGGCAGAATCTAGAAAAGCAGGAACCTGTACTTTACAGAAAATTAAAACCATTAATTAATGGGCTTCGAACAACATTAATTGATGAAATACATGCTTCTGTATCGCCTGTTAGTCGTCTTCGAAATATGCTCGATAGTCATGTAAGGATCGAATATATTTATAAAAAGAAATTAGAGAGGTTGAAACAGGACGAAAAAAAAATCATCAGAGAGATTCAAGCTATTGACGAAGATGCTCAAATCTATAAAAAATTAAATGAACGAGAGCTTGAACAATTAAATAAAAAAATTAAGTTAATTGAGTACGGTACAAGTGAAAATTTAAAAAGCAATATTAATGACTTGATAGCTGTTTATAAGAGCGAGTGTCACTCTAAAATTGATAGAAATCCCGAGAAAGAAAGTGTTATTTCTCTCAAAAGGTTGATTCTTAATTATAAATCTCAACTGAATGAAATTGAATTAAATTTAAGCCAATCCTTAATTGTAAATAATAAAGCATATTGGAGAGATGTTGAGAAAACTTTTATGGAGCCAAGTCCTAGCGTGATTAATAATGAGGTTCGATCTATTTTTGGTCAGGTGGAAAAAGATTTAGATAAATACTTTATAAAAAAATACCTATCAATTAAAAACTACCACCATGATAAAAATAAAGTAGAAACGGCTAGGAAAAAATCAGAAGAATTTATCCTTTTGCAGTGGGAGAATTCTTGGATTAAAGCAATTAATACAATGAACAAAAAAAATAACAATAAAAAAAGACAACTTAAAGCGAGCATATTGATAAACAAAGATGAACAAAGAAAGCTACAGAAAGAATCTCATATAAAAAATAATGTATTAAGCAAGTTGAAAATAAGAGTTATAAATACTGAAAAATTAATGAAGGAAGATATAACAAAGTTTGAAACTTTTATTAATATATTGGAGCAAGAGTATCATGCATTAAAAACAAAAAAAATTGATGCATTTTTAGATGAAGATGATGAATGTGATGCTTTTATGCAGTTAATCTCATTTTGTGAATTAAGTGCTCAGAGAGATACGTTAAAGCTTTTACATGGAAAAAAGTGATTAGAATATGATTACAAACAGTGAGATTAATAATAAAGAAAAACAATTAACTGAGTTAATGGTGAAAATCGTTAAGCAACCACTTGCTCCTGTTATCAATGACTTGGAAAGATTAAAAAATGATATTTTATCTGTAGGGGATGCGCTAGAGGAGGCCAATGAAAAGCTTGATTTGGTGAGTGCAGATAAAGATGAGTTATTAAAACAATTAACAAAAAAAATTTCACGTTTAGAAGAGCGTGTTTTAAACGATATAGCTAAAAATAGCGCAGAAATTATTAGTGACAATAAAGATAGAGTTGAACAACAGCTGTTAGTTTTTAATAAGTCTATTGATGGTGCGGTGTCTGAAATAATATGCTCAAGTGATACCGTTAAAGGTATGTTGGTTTCTTTTAGTAACAAGATAGATGAGCGTCATAAAGAACTGTTAGATAGGAATAGTTGTTTAAATTCTAAGGTTGATAAATTAGTCCATGGATTAGAAGACACTAATAATAAAATAGCTAAAATTATTGAAGAACAAGAGAAAGCAACATTGGAATTGACTAGTAAAAATGATGAAATTAAAGGTTTAATATTTAAAGTTAACAAAAAGATTAATTTATTTTCACTCGTTTTATTAGTGCCAGCTTTAATTGCTACCTCTTATTATTGTTTTCAAACACTTAGCTATTAACAGCTCAGAATGAAACTCCAATTCAGCGCCTCAAACGCACTTAATAAATATCTAAAAGCTGATTTACCTCGTTTGCCACATGAGCCTGGTAAACAAGCAGGGGTAAATACCATCATTAGCGATAGTAATGTTTTTAACTGGCAATTGCAGATTATTGATAACAGCTCTAAATCTCGTGAAAAAACAATCATTGTTTGTGAAGCGAATAGCCGTTTTACGTTTTTTATACCGGTTAATTTAAAGCTATCGCAAGAGGAGTTAACTCAGCGCTTAGCACATGAATGGCAATTGATATTGGCAGAAATACTTGAGGTGTATCAGCTAATACCTCGTAGCGACATCGCCGTGCTATTAAGTGAAATATCTAAAATAGAATTCACCCTGCGCTGGGTTAAAAACACTGATTTAAGTATAAGCGGGCATATTAGCGATGCCGCACTTTGGGTTACCCAAACACTCAAAGAAGAGGGGCTTTATGAGTTATCTAAAGAGCTTGCTATTGAATTAGCAACATACTTAAATACTCATCCGAAACGTATTACCAATAAAGCAACTGGTCGTAAAGAGAGGTTTATACCGATAGAACGCATATTAAGTTACTGCCAATCGCTTATCACTGCACAGCAACGAGATGCTAAACCGCCAAACGATATAATTGATAACAGTAATATCATTAATTTTAGTGATTATAAAAAAGCTAAAACAAACTAAATATATTTTCGCAAGCTTGTGAAATTATATTTTTATAAATTTTTGTATAGCATTACAAAAAATAAAGCAGTACTAACAAACACCTAATTGTTAGTTAAATATTTAAGGAAGAAAATGACCCTCTCATTACAAAATTTTAATAAAGCCCTATCTGAAGCAGAACAACTATTAGCATGCTTTGAAACGTTAAATAACCATCCAGAATTATGCTCGTATGATGTTTTAAAAAAAGCGAGCTTAATAATGACGCTAACAGCATGGGAAACCTATGTTGAAGATGTGGTAACTGAAATTTTTGATGCCAAGTTTAGCCTGATAAAAGGCTCTCAATTTGGCCACTTTGCAGAAAAGCAATTGCAGGAACGTTTAAAGTATTTTCATAACCCAAATTCAAATAAAACCAAAAAGCTATTTGAAGAGTTTTTTGGTGTAGATGTTACTGAGCAATGGTCATGGCCTAATGTGTTACCAAAAGATGCCAGAGAGCAGCTGAATAAATGGATTTCTAAACGGGGCGAGGCCGTACATCGCGCACAGCTTGATATTACTCAACCACAAATAATTAAAAAAGATGAGCTTGAAAAGTGTTTGCGTTTTTTTAAAGCGTTAGCACAAGCAACAGACAAGGCATTAGCAGTAATTTAAAGGAATAAGTAATGAGTTTACAAACAAGAATAAAACAATTGTTCTGGTATTTTTTAAAGTTAGTTGCCTGACATCTATTTTTACGGTTGTGAAAATAGACTCAGTAATTAATTTTTCTTTCTTGCAGGTTCTTAAATACTTATTTTTATTAAATTAAATATAGAATAGCTACTGGAAGTCTAGTATTTTTTAATGGCTCAGATGGGTTAAGGATAATACTTGGCTACAAAAATTATCTTTTTATGCTACATGGATTAGTATGGATTTCAAAAAACAAATAACACTTGCTGTTAAAGCAGGTGCACCGATTGTACAAATTATAAGCCACGATACCCTCCGTATTAGGGCAACGATTAACTCAATTGCAGACACTTTAAGACTGGAAACTTTCATTTGGGATAGCTGTAAAGGTTTAAGAAAAGGCATTAGTCAACAAGAACTAATAGAAGATGTAGATACCCCCTCCGAAGTACTTGAGTGGGTAATTGGTGATAATCAAGATGATTTAACCACTCCAGTTAACTGTATTTTACTCCTTGAAGACTTTCACCCTCACATAGGTACATTCGATCATAAAAATATTTCACGCTTACGAAGTTTTGCCGTAGCTGTTGCTGGTCGACGAATAGATAAAGTGACTATTATTATGTCACAACCTGTTTTTGATTTACCTACTGAGTTGGTAAAAGATACACAAGTTTTTGAAATGCCTTTGCCTAATATATCAGAACTAAAAAAGCTTGCAGAACAAGCTAAACAAAAGTTTGAGTTAGATGAGCGAGATTGCTCTTTCAGTACTGAGTTTCTTAATTCAGCATTGGGGTTATCTACAAGTGAAGCGCAGTTAGCATTTGCGAAAATTGCTTGTGAGAAGGAGCGATTAAATGAACTTGATATTCCAAGCATTGTTCGAGAAAAAGAACAAGTCATAAGAAAGCAAGGCCACTTAGAGTACTTCCATCCAAGTGCCACAATGGATGATATAGGCGGTCTAGACAACCTAAAAAAATGGCTTAAACGAAGAAAGCTTGCCTTTGGTGATAGCGCAAAAGATTTTGGTTTAGAGGAGCCAAGAGGCTTACTTTTATTAGGTTTGCCTGGTACAGGTAAAAGCTTAGCAGCTAAAGCAATAGCGAATGCCTGGCAATTACCTTTACTACGATTAGACATTGGCAAAATATTTGGCGGTATCGTAGGTCAATCAGAATCGAATATGCGTGAAGCATTGCAGTTAGCAGAGACACTATCTCCCAGTATTTTATGGATAGATGAAATTGAAAAAGGGTTATCGGGTATTCAAAGTTCTGGTTCATCAGATGGAGGCACTACAGCGCGAGTGCTTGGTAGCTTCTTGACTTGGATGCAAGAAAAGAAAAAGCCTGTATTTGTTGTTGCGACAGCTAACAATATTGCGCAGTTGCCCCCAGAGTTACTTAGAAAAGGGCGTGTTGATGAAATTTTCTTTGTTGACCTACCTACTGAGCAAGAGCGGGAAGATATCCTCAATGTTCATTTAAAAAAGCGAAGCAGAGAAGATAATTTAAGTCTAGTTGAGATAAAAAAAGTGGCTCAACTAACACTCGGCTTTACTGGGGCTGAGTTAGAAGAAGTGATTAAAGAGGCGTTGTTTATGGCCTTTGACGATGGCATTGATATTAACTTTGAACATATTAAATCAGCAATTGCAGTAACTACACCTATATCAATGACTATGCACGAATTGATCGATAAAACACGTTCATGGGTCAAAGGGCGAGCAGTGCGAGCAAGCTCACAAAAACCAGAAGTAATCACTGATAAATTAAAATCAATGACTCGCTTAAAATCTGAAATAGAAAATCCTTTCGAGTAATCTACTATGAATCCATTTTATCTATCACTTTGCGGTGATGAATCTGAGTCGGCAAAATTACAGGATAACGTGAGTGATGGTCTAACCTCTTTTCGTAATTATTTATCTAACAGTATTACGGCGTTTAAAGATAAAGAAGTAACATGTGAATGGGAAGCTCTTGCTCAACTGCAATTTATTATCAAACCAAAGCAAAATATATATCAAATAGTACCTCTTACTCGTATTCGTTTAATCAATCCAGATAAAGATTGGTACCGATTAAACAACGATAACTTAGATGGTGACTTTGAAGTTGAGCTTGATGAGCCCGTAACCGTTGGCAAAGGTAAAAAAAGCCAAAAAATTAAAGTAGCTGGTTCTAGAATGCGTAATGATTTTTATGAAATTAAAATAGAGCACAGTGAAGTTATTACTTCAATAGTTTGGTTAGGTTATACAATTACATTAGTACCCTTGAGCCTTACTGTTATAAACACAGATGTAGTGATAGTGGATGAAAAAAGTTACAGCATTGATACTTGTAATGATTTAGTTATTGATCTGTTTGGGCAATTAAATGAAAAAAATGGAACAGCCAAACTCAATGATTCAACCGTAAAATTTGAGACCATAAAAACTTTTTCTGATTCTAAATTGGCAACTCATGTAAAAAAGGACGTTGCTAACTGGTTAGTGCTTTCAATGATGAAGCCTAATTATGATTGCGCTAAAATTGAAGATATCACTGCTCGTGAGCTTAAGAATTTAACGGTTGAGAGCTTATTTGATAGTAATGGGAAACCATTAAAACAAAGTGATTGGGAGTTCTCTCTAAACAATAACAATGTCACTATTACCGCTCAACATAGCAATGTAACAAAATTAAGCCACTGCAGTTTAGGTACTCATCCAGAGCTTGAATTTGATATTAAGGAAGAAAATAAACAAGAGCAGTGGATACAATTAATTGAACCTAAAAATAACGATGATAGCGGCCTATCTGCACTCGATTATTTTTTTAGTGAGAACGCGATTATTTTGGAATCTAACCAGAATAATAACCGCGAGTCATTTCACGTAATAAAAAGTAATAGTGAAGAGAAACAGTTATTACTGGCTAAATCAAAACAAACTAAACAGCAAAGCGTTTTACCTATATATAAAACTATAAAGGCCAAAGCTGATATTTCTCAATTGCGCAAGCAACAAGATGCTATAGCAGCTTTAGCATCTGCTCCTCACTCAGGACAGCATGGGTTACTGAATTTATTTAAATACCAAGCAAGTAAACCTTGGCAGCATGTAAAGTTTGTACCTCTTCAAGAGGGGGAATGGAAAATTCTGACTGATAATAGTTTTAAAGGGTGCTTAGAACAGAGAGAGTTTGTTGAGAAAGCATTGGCTACCCCTGATTTTGCAATTCTTGATGGCCCGCCTGGAACAGGGAAAACAACATCCATTTTAGAGCTTATTGTTCAGTTAGTTCGTCAAGGTAAAAAAATACTTTTGACAGCTTCAACTCATGCTGCAATAAATAATGTTCTAGAGCGTATAGACAGTAAACAACTTACTAATGAAGTGTTTGCACTTAGAATAGGTGATGCTCATAACGCTCAAGGACTTGAACACTACCAATTTGATAATTTGGTTCAAAGTGAAAATATCAGTAAACAAATATTAGTTGATAGCGCTAATCTCATATGTGGGACCACCATAGGTATAATGAGGTTATTTAACGATAAAGAGGTCAATTTACCTCTTTATGATCCAGCTTTCGATGTGATGATTATAGACGAGTGCAGTAAAACCCCTTTTCAGGAATTTTTGGTCCCTGCTCGCTATGCGGCTAAACATATCTTAGTTGGAGATATCCGCCAACTTTCCCCATTTACTGATAGAGAACAGATAGTTGCAAACCTCGAAAACCTTATATTAAAGCCTGGGAGAAGAGGGCATGCTTCGCAAACGTTAGATAAAAACTTGCAAACAGCATGTTTTTTACTAGAAGCGTTAAGAGCCGGGCAGAAAAGCCATCATGCCTATTCAAATCAATTAATAAAAACGGTATCACCACAAGAAGCTAAAGCCTTAAAGGGCGAGCTTGCGCAAAGAGTAAAAATAGACGAAGAATATAAACGTATCCTAGTGATAGACTCATCAAATATAGAGGAGTACGCTTCGAGTCCAATTTTACTTTGGGAGTATAACCTATGTTTTATTGCTGATAATTGTTTGCAAAACATTAATGATTTTATACCCGCTGATGGCATTTGGCTATCAGATGACTGGCATTCGAGTGCTCATGCATTTTCACATAAAGCATCATTTAATAACGACCAAAAACTTCATAGTCGTGGCGTTAATATCAACGGAACATCAGAGGTGGCAGCACATTTTAATAAACAATTGAAAGAAAAATCTTGGGCAGAGGAGGTATGTTGGCGACTAGAAAGGTTATATTGGTTACGTTTATCACATAATTTTGATAACAAAACTCAAAACTATAAAGAAACTATAGAACGCCTCTTACCGAAAAGTATAAATTGCGAAGGGCGAGTTTTTCAGCTGCAACAAGTGGCATTTCCCTCAGTATTAGAAGCGTTATCAGGTAATGGATTACAAAAGCGAAAACAAGATATCTCGCATACGCTTAATTCAGGTTTTACTCCGGGTATTAAACAGCAACGCCATACAACGCTAAGCTATCAACATCGAATGCATCCAGCTATTTCTAAATTTCCAGGGCAGCAATTTTATCGTGGTGAATCACTTAAAAATGGAGATAGTGTTGCTGTTGAAAGAGAGTGGGATTACTTGGGGTTTGAATCACATGCTACTTGGCTAGATATTCCTAAAAATAGTAAACATGCACAAGTAAGTCAAAACAAAAATAAAGCCGAAGTCGATAAGATCCTTAAAGAATTAAAACAGTTCTGTGATTGGGGGGAAGCTCGTGTAAACGATGAAGGGCAGCCTTATAGTATCGCTATTTTGACCTTTTATAAGGGACAAGAAACAGCATTGAGAAAAGAATTACAAAAACTGCCGGGTAACAATAAAAAATATAGTCAATTTGAATATAAAGGGCAGCCTATTAAATTAGCTACTGTTGATTATTTTCAAGGGCAAGAAGCAGACTTGGTTTTTCTATCTATGGTGAATAATTATCGAGATGGTTTTTTAGATTCACCTAACCGGCTGAATGTAGCTATTACACGAGCCCGATATCAGCTAGCGATTGTCGGTTGTTATGATTATTTTGCTAATAATAGCCGAACTATGGAGCTTAAAAATCTGGCTAAAGCGCTCTTACCAAGGAAAGTTAAATGAATTCGTCACTGCAAGAACAATTACAGAAAACAAAACCAGACATTACCAAGGATAGATCTAGAACAGGTCATCCTGAAAACATGCGACAACCTTCTAAAAAAGCACGTAGTAATGGTAACGGTCCTTTGTTTACATTAAACCGAAAGGTTAATTTAGTGTGCTTGCCTTTGTTGGGAACGCTAGAGGTTTATGTTAAGCGTCAAGATATTGTTGATGCGCTTGGAAAAGTAGCTGAACTTCCAATTAGGCTGCTTGAGTATTTAAAAAAACTAGCCTTAATCGACTGCAATAAGGAGCTCACAGCTAGGGGAAAGGAGTTTTTAAAAATGGGACTTTTACCTACTCTCGAAAGAGGTTTGTTTCATATTTGGTTTGCCGAAAATGACCAATTATTGGTAAAAAATCCAATTTTAATACAGCGTATCGATGCCTTTGCCACAAAAGACCTTAATCAATATAGATCTTATCGTGGTGATATCAATCAATATTTAACTGAGCAGGTTATTACTACCAACTTAGCGATAGAAAATAATAAATCGATCTCAATTGAGTCGGTTAAGGTTGCGATTAAAAGCATTGAAGTGCTTTGCGATACTTATAATAAAGCAAGCGCATATTTAAATTGGCAGTTAACAGCGCACAGTAAAACTACTCTTAGTGGGAAATTAAATATTGAAGTTCCCAGTAAGGGGAGGGGTAATAAGTCGTCATCTGTTGGAAAAGAATTCTCTTTCAATTTACCAACTAACCACAACCAATATATAGAATTAATGGACAGTATAGGTAAGCAGTTAAATGGCAAGTGGAACAATCAATATCAATATTTCTCCCTTCCTTTTAGTGAAACAATTGATGAGAAAAAAACGCTTAACGGCTTATCGTTAGAAACACTTCCTTTTGAAACAGTTGATTCAACTCGTTTTGGTTCATTTAAAATAGTAGAGCATCAGTCATTGCCAATTTCACCTATGGATTTAAGTGATGGAGAGAAATGGCTAGAAGCATGGTGCAAACATTTTTACCAGCAAAAGCATAATGCGTTAATACATGCAGAAAAAGCGCAATTGGACTGGCTTTCTCAGCCAGGATTAACCCCACATGATATTACACCTATACAGATTGACAAGATGTTAGCGATATTAGGCACAGAAGGTAAAGCTACTAGCTATTGGCAAGCGGCTGCAGGTTTCGATTTAATGCCACATCTAGCAGCTGATTTTGGCGTTGCTTTAACATTAGATGATGGCGCCGAGTTCGAATTTCCAAAACTTATAAACCATTTAACTAATGGTAGACACATAGAAAATATAATTATCTCAGATCGTTATTTTACATCCGATCATCAACAAGCCCTTTTGACGAGAATCGCCATTAAAGTAGGTGTATCAAAAGGTTTGTTTGTAACACTGAAACAAATGTACAAAAAGAAATTACCTGAAAGTTGGCAGCCTAAATTTATTGATAAATCTCCAGATAATCATGATCGTTACTGGTTGTTTTTTACATCGGCAGGTTTAAAGTGTTGGAAAGTCAGTGCAAGTTTAGACTTTGCTCGCGAGCACAATAGGCAGTGGGTCGTGCATGGCACACCGACTTTTACCCCTTTAGATAAGAGGGATTTACCACAATATCTCCAAGACATCGTTGAAGAATATAACAGGGAATGTGTGTAATGACGACATTAGCACCCAAAAAAATTAAATTCGAAAAAGATTACAGTGAACAAAAGCTTAGCAGTAAATTTGTATCTAAAAATGCTAATACTGAATCGGCTTATGATTGTGATGTTGTTACTGTATTTAACAAAGCTAAATTGATACAGCAGATAGAAGAAACCAAACATACTTTAATTATTTCTGTAGATATTCTGTTTGATAGTGAAACTATCAAAACAATACAGTTACTAGTTGATAACCAACCGTCCATACGGGTTTACTTATGCTTAGGTGATGATGTACAAAACAAAACAGCGATAGATCGGCTTAAATCACGTTGTTTAGTTCGCACTGGTGTTGCTCAGGCTGGTGCGATATTTTTAAGTGATCATCAGTACTTTAATAAACGCGGTGTTGTTATTACGGAATTAGATGAAAGTGGCTATTGTTTGGATCTTACACTAGATCAAATTGATGATAGTTACCGAAGCTTCTGTAAACACTTTTGGGATAATACACAGTACGAATATATAGGGGAGTCAAGGCGTCAGGCACAACCAACAGATGTTAGGATTATCTTAAATGATGAATATCAATTAGATGGTTATTTTAATAGGAAATCATTTAAAACAACAATAGCAACAGTTAACGCATCAGCTTTAGCAAATAAAATTGAGATAACAGATGACGCTATGCTGATTTCAAATCGGCAACTTGCCGAGCTAAATAGTATCGCAAAAGAAAGTTCAGTAAATATAGTTTTAACTGACTTTAACTATCCTAATATTGTTTATGAAGCTAAAGATGATGAAAGAAGTGAAGAGGTGGTTTGGTTACTCCCGAAGGGGTTTTCTGCAGGTAAAGTAAATTGGGCTATTCAGCTTGATGAAGCTCAAAAAAATAATGTAACTGCATCTATTAATAAGGTTACTGAGCAGGCTTGTTGGGTACTGGCGTTAAAACCAAATGTATCTGAGCTTGTTAATGTTAAATTTGTGTCTGCTAATAATACAAATGAAGAATTAATGACCATAGAGCAACGCAAAACTATTACTTTGGAAGAGCACTATTGCCAATCAATCGAAGAATTTTTGAATGAAACTCCAGAAGCTTTGTTTTCGAAACAAACAAATTGGTCTGATAAATTTGCTGCGCAACATGTTTCATTCACTGGAATAATTCATCCTCCTTATTGCCCAAAAAACGCAACCGCTGATGAATTGGTAAATAAGTGGGAGAAAGTAAATAACTTGTGGCAGCAATCACTCTCCGAAGCGGAAAGCACGCTAAATAACTCAAGTAAACAACTTACTGAAAGTAGGACTCGCTCGTTTGCAAGTTTATTGAGTCAATTTATTCTGGGGCAAAATCAGACACATAGAAAATTGATTGAAAGAATAGATGCGCTCAAAAAGTTTAACCTTTTACACTCAACACCTGCTGAGAGAAAAAAGGCAGAAGATGATTTTTCTCAAATTGTATTAGAACTAAATCAGAATAAAACGCAAATATCTCAGCAGATCAATTTGGCTGAAAAAGAACATATTTGGGATAAAAAAATTAAGCAATTATCAGCGGATAAAGAGCAAGCTAAGAACGATGTGAGTAAAGCGAAAGAACTTATTAAAAATAAGCGACCAAAACTAGAAACGTTACTTAAAGAAATAGAAAGCAAGTACCGTGAGGAAGTTAAAACTGACAGAAGTGAGAAAACAGAAGACGATACAGCGACATTACCAAAGGAGGCAGAAGAGTTAAACAGCACCAAACAATTCTTTTCAAAGAAAGAAAATCGAAAGAAACACGCTAAATTATATCAAGTCTACAACCATTTAGTTACTGAACATAGCAAAGCCCATAAAGAGCTGTTAGATATTGAGAGCAATACTGATAATCATGAAAAGAGTTTAGCAACCATCAATGATGAGCTTGACCGGCATGAACGCAGCAAACCAAAAGCAGAAAGCTTAGATGAGTCGTTAGATCAACAACTCGGACTTAAAAGTAAAAAACAGTTAAAAATTATTTGGCCTTCAGAATCTTTACCAGATGATGATTTTTCATTAATGCAAGATAAAGGTAAACGGTATCTAGTGATTGAATCATTAGATAAATATGAGATTGCGAATAAAGAGGCGTCTCGATTAAAAGCAATAGTTTGTACCTTTAAAAATGGTGATATTTATGCCTGAACAGCAAATTATTATAACGATTGATGAGCAAGGCCAAGTCAATGCCAAAACAGAAGGGTTTCAAGGTGATTCTTGTATAACTGCTGTTGTTGAGCTTCTTGGTGAGCAGATTAACATTAAAAATTTAAAAAAGTCTGATGAATACTATCAATCACAAACTGTAAAAGCAGTTAATATTGTCGAAAATAAGCGAGGCGGTTAATGAGTGCTGTTATTAAAACTACCACGCCTTTTGTACTAGAGACTGCCCTTTTTCAGGCGCTTATTAAGTTAGGATATGAACCAAAATATATAACTGTAAAAAATATACGTGACTTTCAGGGAAATAATAGTGTTAAGTGTGGTGACATAGTCACTAATAGGGTTGATTACAATGGACATCAGCACTTTAGAAAGCAAGGTGAGCTTTGGGTATTAAGGCATGATGCAGATCAATATAATGCACGAGTACTAGGTTTAAAGCATTATAAAAAAGTCGCTGACTTCTTATCGGAGCTAGAGCAAGAGTATTTGTGTGAGTATGAGCGTCATTTAGCAGAACTCGCCGAGATAGAAAGAAAAGAAATTGAAGAGCAAAGAAAGGCGAGGGTGGAAGCGACTCGACAACAAGCAATAGCAAAAGCTCAAGCTCAAGGTTATACCGTAAAAGAAAAGCACATTAATGGCAAAATTCAGCTTGTTTGTATTAGGCATATTTAATTTATGACTAATATAGGTGAAGGTAATTCTTTTTTTAATCTAGCTCATATCGAAGAACATACTCATATATATGGTCCAGGTTCTCGTTTTACAATTTGGCTACAAGGATGTAGCTTGGGTTGCAAAGGCTGTTGGAATACTCAAATGTGGCCGCATAGAGAGAGAACCCTTATACACAGAGAAAAACTTTATCAGCAAATTTTGGATACACCCGAAATTAGTGGTATTACCTTTTTAGGAGGTGAACCGCTTGAGCAAGCAGATAATACGCTTTGGCTAATCAAAATGATAAAAGACAATACTAGTTTGACTAATGTTGTTTATACAGGCTTTGAACAAAGAGAACTCGAGCTCAAAGGTTATTGGTCAGCTTTATATGAAAATAGTGACCTAATTATATCGGGGCGCTATCAGCAATCATTACGAAACACATATTTAAGACTTCGAGGTTCAACAAATCAAAAGCTTATATATCCGCATGGCTCTAGACTTATAGAAGAAAGTGATGAAGGTAATGAAATTGAAATAGTAATTGATAGTTTAGGCTCAATTACAACTCTTGGTTATCCAGATTAAATATCAATAGTCTTCCAGAATTGTATATGTAATTAGGTTAGCTTGGAACTAACATAACGAAACTGGATCATTGCATATAATAATTATTTTTTAGTTGGTACGACTAAGTGGACTCGAATCGCTGACCTTTGGAGCGAGCTTGCAAGAGTAGGGTGTGCTTTTTCTTTAGATTTTTTATTTTGAAGTGGTACGACTGAGTGGATTCGAACCACCGACCCCTACCATGTCAAGGTAGTGCTCTAACCAACTGAGCTACAGTCGTACAATTTTTGAATTCTTAAATAAATTTATTCTGTGATATTAGAATAAATTTGGTACGACTGAGTGGATTCGAACCACTGACTCTTGGACCGGATGATCAAGAGTAGGTAGTGCTCTTTCCTTCAATTATACTTTTTCTTAAATGTTGGTACGACTGAGTGGATTCGAACCACCGACCCCTACCATGTCAAGACGTTAGTTTAATTACTTCTATAAATAATAATCTCCAGTAAATATAATGAATTGCATATTATTACAATAGCTTAGATAAAATTTAGTTAATATTAAAATCTGTTTTTGAGTGTTTTACGAACATTTAAAGCTTGATCTGGGCACTACTTAGGCACATTATGAAAATGTCAAAAATGACTACTTATTGTTCTGGTGCTGAATATGATTGATGAGAATGTTGAAGGCAAATTAAAAAAGATCGATGAATTATTAGACAGGTCTACATTTGAGTATATTGTCGCAGAAAATATTACCCTTGAAAAAACCATAGATAATTTAATCAGTAATATAAATTTATTTTCGTTTTTAAAACCAAGTTCAAACGACAGCTTTGATACAATTACTACTTGGAAACTTGATGCTTATCAAGCCCCGATAATTGGATATAAAACTGATAATGAAAAGTTAAAAGTAGTCTCTGGCTTATTTACATTTCATAAAGTTTGTCGACTTCAAGATCAGTCAAATCAACTTGTCCCATGTTTGATCCTTCCTAATCGTCCGACACCCGATCTTAGACGTTTAATTTTTCTTAATGATATTGTTCGGCTACTTTTTAAGCAGTACTTTAATGCATCCGGCCCTTTAATCTCAGAGTTACTTATTGGCTTATTCAAAGGTGAACAACCAGTAATTGATTCAACAGAATGGCGTACCTTATTTCCAGCTATTAAAACAAAAACAGAATTATGTAAATGGCTTAAAATTAGTACAAAGGTGATTAAATTATGACGGGTATGCTAAAAGTTAAGCTTCTTGAGCAGATTGAGTTGTATTGCAAAGGGGTAAACTTGGAAATCAGTATCGAGGATATAAAATCTGACTTTGATGATTTTACTTCTCGCATAAGTGCTCCTGAAGATTTGAGTGGTTTATCACAAGTTTTTTTATTATTACAAAGGATGAATGATGCATCACGAAAGCTATGGGAGTTTACTAAAAGTGAGCTATGTCTTCCTGAGTATATTTATTACGCCTTTAATGAGTATGGAGTTGAGCTAGATGCAAGCTCAAGAGAGAGTTTTAAACGCTGTACATATAAAAATGGATGGTGCAATGAGATACCATTTTATGTATTACTTATTAAATCATATGAGTATAAGCAAGATTCAAAATCATTAAATCTTCTTGCTAATTTTATTGGTAATTATTTTAAAACAATACATACACTCATCGATCCTGAATTAGCTACAAGCTCGTCAACAAGGGAAGTAGAGGTTTGTAGAACGTTTCGCTTATTAATGACAAAGTACAATATAGCCTCCGAACTGGATAGAGATAAAATATTAACGAACTACCTTGATTCAGCTTCGTCAATCGCGAGTAAGTTAGAGTCAATTAATAATGATATATATAGTAATGATGCCAGAAAGAGAGGTTATTTAAATACTTTAATTCATTTTTATAAGAATGACTGGCAACCAGCTCGGCTTTATAAAACCGGAGGCCGTTACAGAGGCTCCATCGCTAAATGGTATAAAAAACCCAATACTTTACCTGTTATCGGTACTGTTGATAATTTGTCAGTTTTAATACCATTTTTAAACCATTCATTAGATACAGAGGGGTTTAATCCTGAAGATTCAGAGGTTCAGATGCCTTTTGTAATTGATAACAATGAAGGTAATACTGTACGAGATAAAACCGAGCATCAAAGTATTGAAATGATTTTTAGTCCTGCCTCTAAGAAGAAAAAACAGATAGATATAACTCGTAATGTGCACAGAGCTCATAATATTGCTTACCAAGATACGCGATTATTAAAGGCGCCAGAACTGGGTTTATTATTTGATACACTAAATAAGTATGGCCATTCCGATAAAAATATTGAGCTAGCGATATTGGGATGGCTGATGTTTTTGTTGGGTAAGACGTTGCATGAGATAAAAGATTTACAGATATTTAATAAAATAGATGACAAAACACGAGGTTTGTTTCTAGATGAAAATGACCGTGGTTGGTGGTATTTTCCTATAACTCAAACTGCTAAACCAACGATTAAAAAAGTTGGTCTTATTAAAACAGCAAATGGTGTATTTACAGCCTGTCCTACATTTTTTACAGATTTAATAATTAAATATTTAAAGGGCAGAAAAGAAGGTTTACTTATTAACGTAGACAATTTTGCAGCACTTGAAAGCAGTTTAGCCAAAAAATTAAAAAAGGTATCAGATAGAGCTTATAGCGGAAGACTAAGTATCAATAGCATTAGTAATTTTATTGGGAATTATATTAATGCAACAGGTGTGATAGACCCTATTTATATAGACTTTAGTTACGATGTAAAAATGTATTCTACTCGAGTATCTAGAAGCTATAGCAATATTGATGATGTTACGCGGTGTGAAAGGCTATTTGAGTTTTGGCAAGAAGTTGAGTCTGATTACTATGATTATTGTAAAGAAAAATTCCCTATAAAACTTTTTGAATTAGTGTGTTTTGATAAGCGTAATCGTATGCTTGGTTCTAAATTTACACCAAAGAATATGACAGTTAAGAGCCTCATAGCAGCTTTGGCATTAGAAGTTAAAAACACTAAGTTAAACTCTTTAAAACAACTTGATGCAATCTTAAAATACCATAACGCGTTTACAGTCTATACGGCATGGATGTTAATGTTTGGAACTGGTTATCGGGCTGTTTGGAACCCGTTACCAACTTTTTCTCTGTATTTTCCAACGCTAAACCTCATGGGGATAAGTGATAAAGATGATAGTGATTTTACGCATTCTAGATTAGTTTGTTTACCGTCTATTTTAAATGCGCAAATCACAGCTTATCAAGAGCACCTTAGTTGTTTGAGAGGGTTAATAAGAGTATTAAAGCCCAAGTTATGCCAGTCAATAGATGACTTTTTAAATGCCGCCTCTAAAAGCTTAAATCTCGATTACAAAGAATCTTGTCAGTGGTTTAAGCTAATTAGAAATTCACGTATAAATCATGGACCTTTATTCATATTTCAAAGACAAAGAGCAGGAATTGTTACTAAAGGTATTTCTCCTACAGAGTTAGTTCTCAGGTTACCTAAGGAACATAAAATACCTGCAAATGCAGGAAGGCATTGGCTTAAAAGTAATTTGCTTTATAACAACGTCAATTCAGAGCTAATAAACTTTCAAATGGGCCATTGGCAGTCTGGTGAGGTTCCTTTAGCTGATTATTCGACACTAAATTACATAGATTCTGTAAATGAATTATTACCTATTCTAGATAAGTTATTTAAGGGGGTAGGGTGGCAAACTCTAAAGTCCGATCTTATTTAAATGAACTGAAGAAGCAAGGTAAGTTCCATCAATGTTTTCAACAGATTGTAAATGCTTATAGAAACGGCTCAGATAATGATTTTGGAATTAGATTTAGCGATGATGATTTTTTAAACGAATATAAAAAGCTATGCATGCTAATGCTTAGGTATTTTAAAAAATCCGATGAGAATGTTCTTTCTAGTGAAATGAACATTTTAAAGTCACGGTTAAAAGAAGACTTAACGATTAAACACCTTCAGCTCATGCTTATTGATGCTATATTAAATTATGGATTAAAGCATCATGGTATTGAATCTTCAAAAGTCCCTCAAATCGTCGTACTAAAGCGCGATAAACCTATGTTATCACCAGTAGAATTAATAAAACTACCGATAGCACTCCAAATTAAGTCAATATTAAGTAAAGAGCTACAAACACCAACTGCTAATTTATCAAAAGAAGCTAGTTATGGTCGGTTAGTTTTATTTTTATATATGACAACAGGTGTTCAGTTTGACGAGCTTATTACAATCATAAATGCCCCAGATGCTTTAATGTATTTAGGTGGTCAAGTATTTTGGTATGGGAAAAGCGAAAAAGAGGAACGACGATACGTACTATGTGATGCTGTTGTCCTTTTATTATTACATCATAAAAACTTCGTTAAGCCGTCTGAGAAAATACGAGTAAATAAAAATAGATTAAGTGAATTTATAATAACGTTTTTAACAGAAGCTAGTGGTACAAACTGGCAAAGCTTGTCACTTTTAAAATTACGAACACTTAGAAAAATAGATACTATAATCAACCTTAGCCCTATCGACTATCAGATGTATTTACGGTCTAGTACCTGTACCGAGCTACCTCAAACAGCTTTTTTAAGGTTAATAAGTAATAAGGCATTAGTTGCAGACGAAATAGCAAAACAACCTAAGAAATTTAATGAGCTTAATAAGCTATTGTCATTTGATAGTGACAGCTTTGATTATATTGAGCCTAAATTAATAAAAGCCAAGTTAGAGTATACCTATAAAAATGTGAGGGAACTGAATGGCCAAAGAGCTTCAAGGGCACAGTGCATTAAATTTGTTGAACAAGAATTGAAAAATGATAAAAATAGTATTTATTTCAATATTTTGTGTGGTTGGCTTTATTATCTTTTGAAAGAGGGAGGGGTAACTAAAAAGAAGTTAAAAGTAGACACAGTAATTGATTATGTGAAAAGTATCAGTGAACCTTTTTTAAATGTTTTTACTCGAACTGATCTAGCAGTAATATCAGCGTCAGATTGGGCAATAAAGTTAAATGATACGAGTGAATATTTTAATTCTGCCCAACGTAAAAAGTATTTATATTATTTCTCTGTGTTTTTAATAGAGTCTGAAATTGTCAAAGACTTGTGTATTGACGATCTTGATATAGCTCCTGTCCAAAGTAAAGTTGATGCTAATTTAGTTTCAGCTAGTCATGTAAGCGCAATTCTTGAATATTTAAGTGACAGCCTCAATAACAGTCCGGTTGAGTTATATGCATATTTATTAATGTGTTTTTGTTTTTATAGTGGCTTGCGCCGTAATGAAGCCGCTAAGCTGTACTTTGGTGATATTCAGGTTTCACCTATAAAGCCAAATGAAGATGAATATGATTGGGTTCTACTATCAATCAGACCAAATAAAATAAGGGGTTTAAAAACACCTTCAGCTAGAAGAGAACTACCTCTTGATGCGTTATGGCCAAAAGAGCATTTAGCCAAGTTAAGAAGCTTTTATGACGTTCAAAAAAACACTGAAAATAAGCCATCAAATTCATTGTTATTTAACTGCTCTGTTAGCGTAAATAAAGCATACGAGCTATTAACGCAATTACTGCATTATTATACTAAGGATCATACTCTAAGAATTCATCACCTAAGACATAGCTTTGCTAATTGGACTTGGTACAGATTAAATTCAAACTTGGTATTAACGGGAAGGCAGTATTTATCTATATTTGAAAATGACTTATTTGAGCAAAATTTTATTACTCACTTTAACAAAAGATTAAAAGTTAAAGACAATACTCGTTCAAAAATGTTTTTTTTGTCTCATTTACTTGGTCATAAAGTCACAGTGTCGACACTAAATAGCTATTTACACTTAAAGGACATACAGCATTGCGCTCAAATGAATCAGACATATACAGTATCTAAGTATTATTTATCTGAATGTATAGGGAGAGCTAATTTTAAGGAGTTTATGCTAGGTGAAAGTTTAATTGAAAGAATTGAATTTTATAGTAAAAAACAAGAGCAAGACTATTCGATCCAATATGCGGGTAAGGTTAGTGATTTAATCACACCATCGTTTAAAGGTTTTAAACAAAAGTTTGAAGCTGATGGGCAAATAAGAATGTTAGATTATGCAAATGCTCTTAAATCGCTAGAACTAAACTCAATACACGATACAGCATCGAGTTACTCACTCCCTGTGGAGCAAGTTCAAAAATTACATGATAATGCTCTGAGTGTAAGCAGAGAATATCCTAGGAAAGGTAAAAAGCTGCCCTTAATTCCTAACTTCCCAAGTTTAGATAATACTAAAGATGACTTAAAAAGAGTTTCTTCACAAAAAGCATTTTATTATTTATGTCAGAAATTTGATACTTTATTAAGTCAGAAAAATGTAACGCTTAGTGAAGCATTTGATGCCCTACAAATATTGAAATATGCTGCTGCAGGGAAGAATTTCGCTCTTCGTTGTCCTGATGAGCAAGTAATACGCAACTTTTTAAATTTATGTATAAAATTTAAATTAAAGTCGAGCCACTTCAAATTTCGTTTTCATCAAGTAGATTTACAAAATCAAAATGTTACTCAAGCGAGGTCTTACTGGGAACAATTAGTTTCGTCACTTGGATTAAGCGATAGTCGCATCGAAAGCGCCTCAATTGAGGAGGGCAGGTTTCTAGGTAAACATAATGGTAATGGCTTTTTAGAAGTTGGATTATTAATTACAGTAAAGGGTAGTAAAGGCACATATAAAAAGTCGAGGCGCCACCATAGCTTAATGAGTTTTCTTCATTTGCTGCTTATTATAAGTTATAGGGCCGGCGAAGACCCTTAAAAGCTTCAAATTAAGTTTAGGTATTTTAAAACGTTAACTCATTCTTTTAAGAACTTTATCGCCAACTTTACAATAATGGTAATAATCAGGAAGCTCTTGAAATTTAGCATGTATAAAAGCTGATTCAGAAGAGCATCGGTCAGCTTGTTGCACAATATGCTCAATTGCATATCTCGCTTTATAGCCAGATGGCTTGGCAGCTAATAAACTGCTTAATAACTCCAGCAATTGCCTATTACGACTGCCTAGCTTCGCTAAAGGTTCAGCTAAGATAGCAAAGTTATAACCTTCGTGTGGTCCTGGTATATAGCGATCGTTGGCTTGATGTAGCATGACAAATATTTTACCAATATCGTGAAATAAGCCAGCTACTAATGCAGCTTGGCATTCAATACTGGAATGATTTAAGTGTTTAGCATTATTAAATGCAATTTCAGCTACCTCTATACTGTGCTCAAACAATCCATGGGTATAAGAGTGATGGTGGTTTAGGCTAGCCGGTGCTTGTATGAATTTTTGTAAAATGCTTTGTTTAGTTAAAATAAAATCAATAAAAGGCTGCAACTCACTGCATGTGACAAAGCTAAGCAGCTTAAAAAATCGTGCTATTAAATGCTCATTTGTATTATTTATCATCGAAGTTAAATTAAGGTACTGCTGTTCGTTACATTGAGAAAGTATAGGCTCTATATCACAAACAACATGATTACCCATTATATCGTGAGTTAACTGAAATTGAGCTAAGCCAGACACTATTTGGCATTTTCTAGCAATATCAGCAGATGTAATAGCGTAAATTATTTGCTTGCTTATCAATAGCTCACAATTGGCTGTTGGCAAAGTACCATTAATATGTAAATTCTTTAACCAACCATAGATATAGTTATTCATAAGTAGCCTCTTCTTCAATGTTGGCATTTAGAAGTAGGCGATCAAAAGCACTACCATCTTGTCGAGTATTGTTTGGAACATAACGGCTGTAAACTTCAAATAGCATTTTAGTCGTGCTGTGACCCATTTGTTTAGCTATCCATTCAGGATTTTCACCAGCAGAAAGCCATAAAGTTGCGCATGTATGCCTCGTTTGATAAGGGCGTCGCCTTTTTAAAGAGAGCTCTTCTAGCGTTGGATACCATACCCTTTTAGTTATATTTCGATGGTCAAGAGGGTTACCTTTATTATTACAAAAAACATAAGTGTTCTTACCTGTTATTTTGAATTGTGTTTTTAATGCATCAACAACAACTCTAGACAGCTGGATATTTCTATATGATGTGGCTGTTTTAGGTGTCTCAACATTGCCATCAACTAAGGTTTCATGAATAGTAATTTCATTTCGATCAAAGTTAACGTATTCCCACTTGAGGCCATCAATCTCTGCTGTTCGTATCGCAGTAAAAAAGCGAACTGTATAATAATTACGAAAATCACTTCTTACATACTTAAGAAATTGCTGAACTTCCTTGAGTGAAAAAGGTTCTATCTTGGTTTTAACTACTTTTAGTGGTTTTATATTGTTAAAAGGAGTTTGAAAATCATAACGTAATGACGCTTCTTTAAGTATGCCTCTAAGAGGTGTCATAACATGATTGATCCAATCATTACTCAATTGTTTTTTACTACTACGCTTAGGCTCTAATATGCCCGCGCGATATTTAATAATATGAGCACGGCTTATTTCATCAAGATTAAACTTGCCAAATTCAGGAATTAAATAACGCTCAAAGATCATAGACACATTTTTAAAATGACTAATTTTCCAATGAATTTTACTTTCTTCTAGCCACTCATAAGCAAATGCCTCGAAGTTAGGTACATTCTGTAAAATAACATCAGCTTTATTCGTTTCATTGGCTTTTATAGCTTCTATCTGGTCATCAAACAGTTTAAAAGCCTTGCAGCGGTTACTATTCGGAAACATATCTCGGTAAACAAAACGATCGAGCATAATTTGAATTTCAATATTTTCTAGAACTTTCTCAAGTTTGATACGATTAGCTTTTGTATCCTTGAGTAAGGTCTGCTCACGACATCGTATATTTTGATAATAAAAATCAAAAAATAATTTATCGTTTCGGCTTCTTACACTAGCCATAACATACACCTCCACTTGCGAGAGGAATGACAAATTCGCGTTCAACTTTAGACGTGGTGTTGTACATTTCTTCCATTACACTTTCTAAAAGGTAAAGTATTTTTCTTGATCCAAAAGGTCTAATGTAATGCTCACCCTCAAAAAAAACATTGTCTTTCAACTTACGGTTAATGTAATCTGGGCTGAACTTAATAAAGCTTGAAAGTTCTTTAGCAGAAAGCAAAGTAAATTCATTTTTAATCATAAAAGTATCCTCACAAGAAACCAAAGTGATTAAATCATATGGAAAGTATCCTGTAAAGAAACTTTTTAAATAATTGGTTGTATTAAAATGATTGTTTATAACTTAAAGGAATTAATCGCAGCTAAGTCATTGAAAGAGGGACGTAAAATTACGTTAGATGAAGTTGCAAATGCCGCAGGAGTAAATAAAGCCGCTATGTCAAAAATGGCTAATAACAATAATTACTCAACAACTACGCGTACTTTGGATGCATTATGTGCTTACTTCGATTGTAAAATAGAAGAGATAATTACTTATGAAAGGCAGTGAGATCAAAAATTTATTTAGATATTACTCTTCTCTGCTGATATAAGTTACTGATAAAAAGGTTATCCATTTTCTCAATATAACTGCATTATAATTATTAAACCAACACCAAGCTCACAGTTTTCATAAAATCAGCAAGTTAGCTTTAGTATTTTAATATTCTTCGATGTGTAATGGATTTTATTAGTGGAATCAAATTAGAAAGAAAGGAAGCCTAGCTGAGCTTTAGAATAGATATCACTCACAGCAAACAGCTACTTCGCTTTCAGATAAGATGGATCTACAATTTTTAAAAGCTCAATTATCTTATCAACCGATAGCAAAAAGTTTCTTACTAGGGATTTTTTGATTTCTAGTCTATAAATATATGATTGATTTCCTAAAGTTGGAATGGAGCTTGCTAAACGTAAGTATTTAAAGAAGTATTCTGAATATATCATAACCCTAAACCTTTAAAGTTAATGAACTTCAATTCGTAATCTCTCCGAAAAATAATAGCAGCTAAAAGTAGAGTTTTTCATAACCTAGGTTCAGGAGATTCTGCATAAAAAATCAAAATTTACGGGTTGTCAGAGCTTTTCGATCATTAAACAATCTGAAGCAGGCACGGCTGTTCCTGAACTTTGCCGAGAGCGTAGTATGAGCGGCGCTCCTTTTTATAAATGGGGTGCTAAATATGGATGCTTAATTGATAGAATGGTTAACAGTGCTTGAAGATGAAAACCTACGACTCAAGGAAATACATGCTGAAGAGCTTATAAAAAATCGATATTATTCAAGTATTTTATTGAAAAAATTGTCAAGCTAAGTGAGAGAAATTACTTGCTCAGCAGTCAGTGGCTAAACATAAATCATTATTCGCTTTGCCAGTTTAGTATCTTCTATCAGTCAAAATTCATTGATGAAATGCCTTAAACGCTCTCCTAAGCAAGTCGATACAGATACATAATTAGGTATTACAGAGTGGTTAGCTTATACAAGTAAAATATCGCAATAGGCCAAATAGATGAGGAGATTTTGAGATAAGATATTGGTCAAATTTAATTGACCAATAAATTTAAAGTAATTGTTTTTATAGTAAATACTAGGAAGGGTAATAGAGTTCATAGAAAAACTTATCATATAATGCAGCACTTAGTTGTTTACCATTTATGAAAACATCAAGAGGCCCGTAAAATTGTGAAAAATTAGGCAGAAAATAACTTTTATCGGATGTTAAGAAGGAAAGTTTAACACTTCCTTTTGAACTATGATCAAAAGTTACATTTACTTTGTCTAGTAACCCTGCTTCGCCAGGTAATTTTAAAATACCTTCAGTAACACTAATTTTTATATTGTCTATATTTGTTTGTGACTCTAATGACTCAAATAACTCTAGACTAGGATCAAAATCAAATCTATCAGCTAATTTTTCAAGCTTGTTTGCAAGGTCTTTTGCTGAAGATGGATGCCTTTCTAATTTCATCATTACATATAGCTCTTCAAAAGTTAATTCTTCTATAGTGTCTTCTGAAGAGTTAGAAAATAGATATATAGGAGTGAAAATAGTATAGCTAATAATAGTGAGGGATAACCAAAGTTGAAATAATGTTTTCATTTTAAATTCCTTTTAAATTCTATAAAAATTATACTATATGGTTAAAGTTAGTGGAACTTATAATTGCCATTTATATAACTCTTTTAATTAACATGGGTAATCCCCCATTTTTAATGGAGGCTAGCTGTAGAATTTCCGTTGTTTAACTTTTCCAGCTTTGTATAGGTTTTATACCACCTAAACCCATGTTAGGGCGTTCATTATTATAAGTCCATAGCCAATCAGTCTCTCTGTCTTGTAACTCACTAATATCACTGTAACTATAATGGCTCAACCAGTCGTAACGAACCGTTCGGTTGAAGCGCTCTATATAGACGTTTTGCTGCGGTTTACCGGGTTGAATAAACTGTAATTCGAGATCATTATTCAACGCCCATTGCACTAGCTGCTTGCTAATATATCCTGGGCCATTATCACATCTGATAGCTTTAGGTTTACCGCGCCACTCTATAATTTGATTTAACGAGCGGATCACACGTTCAGCAGGCAATGATAAATCAGCGTCAATAGTTAGCCCTTCATGATTAAAGTCATCAATGACATTAAACAATCGACACGCTCTGTCATCCACTAATTGGTCATGCATAAAGTACATTGACCAACATTCATTGATGGCTTCTGGTACTGCCAATGGCTCAGGCTTATCTCTAATTAAGCATTTCCTTAGCTTGATCCGCAAATTTAACTCAAGTTCACGGTAAATGCGATTGTGGTTCCACTTGTGCTTTTTTACATTACGTAAATATAAAAAACATAGTCCAAAACCCCAGCTTCGCTTTGACTCAGTCAGATCAAGTAACAGATCTGTTATTTTTAGATTTTCATTTTTTTAATATCGACACATAACGATAACAAGTTTCACTGATCATGAAGTTAAGGCAAGCTAAGGCAATACTCATTTTATTTGTGCTAACGACTTCATGTGCAAATAAAATGAGTTCAGAAGCCTTTACCACTTTTTTGCCATGACCTCCAGAATGACCTCTGATTTGAGCCGCTCTTCAGTATACATTTTTCTTTAAACGGCGACTTTCATCTTCAAGCTCTTTCATACGCGTCATTAAAGACGCATCCATGCCGCCATATTTTGCGCGCCATTTATAAAAGGTTGAGTTCCCATACCATGTTCACGCCATAGCTCAGGCATGGGCACACCGCTTTCGGCTTGCTTCAAAATGGCGAGGATCTGACTGTCTGTAAAATGTACTTTTTTCATAATTTTCTCTGTGTTTACAATAAGAGAAAATTCTACGTTTGGCATCTATTATTTCTCGGGGGGATTACCCATGTAGTTTTTATGTAAACTTTTTCTATTTGGAATAGTTAGTTGATAAATAAGGTTTTAACAAAACCATATTTATTTGGCAATTGGCTATTGACTATTGAGTCTATGCTAGATTAAAGTTGTTATTATCATAACGAAAATAAATGGAATTATAATGGTATCGTTAGTAATGGGTGGGAATACTAACCTTTCTCAATCAATAGTAAATATAAAGCACTCATTATCTGCTAGCACAGACATTTCTGTTTTTTGCTTGGATGGTGATGGGAAAGTAACTTCAGACGAAGATATGATCTTTTATGGCAACCCTAAGAGCGTTTGTGGAACAATTCATATACAACCCTCTGTGATAAATGTAAATTTAGATCGTGTTCCTCCATACATAAAAAAATTATCAGTTGTAGCCACACTTGATAAAAAGAACTTTTCTGAAATCCCCAACTTCACGCTCGGATGTGACGATTTTACTTGTGAAATAAATACAGCTAACAGGACTGAGTCAGCTTTAATTTTATTAGAAATTTACAATAGAAATAATAGCTGGAAGGTAAAGCTAGTAGCTCAAGGATTTAACGGCGGTTTAAAACCTTTAGCTGAGCATTATGGCGTTGATATTGAGGATGAACCTGTAGTTGAGCCTTCATCATCTAAGGCGGCACCTGTAACTACACCAGCACCAAAAGTTAATTTGAGTAAAATTAATTTAACTAAAAGCTCTCCTAAAGTTGATCTAATCAAAAAGGCTGGCTTATTAGGCCTTATAAAAGTTAATTTAAACTGGGAAAAGGGCAAAAGCGGCTTTTTTAGTTCAGGAATCGATCTAGATCTTGGTGCATACATTGAGCTGAAAAACGGTGACAAGAGCATAATTCAAGCTTTAGGGAATCGTTTTGAATATAGCCCTTACATTAAGTTATTAGCAGATGATAGAACAGGTGACAGCTCAAGCGGTGAGTGGATACATATAGACGGTAATAGTATTAATAACGTAAAGCGTATTATTATTTTTTCATTCATTTATTCAGGCAGCCCAAATTGGGATAAAGCAAATGCTGTAGTAACGTTGCATGTGCCAGACATGCCCCCGATTGAAACCCAGCTAAATGAAACGTCAAGTAATACAGGTTTTTGTGCTATTGCAGAGCTAACAGTTGAAAATAATATAGTTGCAGTAAAAAGGCTTAATCGTTTTTTCAAAGGTCATGCTGATTGCGATAAAGCATATGGGTGGGGCTTTAAATGGACAGCAGGAAGTAAATAACGAACTAAAAATGAGAGAGTCAAGGTCTTATAGCTTGAGATATATTGCAGTATTACCTTGCTCTTATTTAGATAGTTCATTATGGTATTATTTTTTAAGTAGATACATTAAATCTGTATCGTAAGTGTTTTATTTTTATTCGTATACATAAATTATAAAGGAGTTTTAAAATGGCAGTATCTTTACAAAAAGGTGGTAATGTTTCTCTAGAGAAAGTTGCTCCAGGGATGACAAATTGTCTATTAGGTCTAGGTTGGGATTCTCGCGCCACAGACGGTGCTGATTTTGACCTAGATGCATCAGTATTTATGCTTAATGCAGAAGGCAAGGTAAAAGCTGATAACGGTTTTATCTTCTTCAATAACCTAGTTTCTGAATGTAAATCAGTAGAGCATACTGGTGATAACTTAACGGGCGAAGGCGAAGGCGATGATGAATCAGTCAAAGTTAGTCTTAAAGATATCCCTGCAGATATTACTAAAATTGTAGTTGCTGTAACTATTCATGATGCTGAAACAAGAAAACAAAACTTTGGTCAAGTATCAAACGCATTTATCCGTATTGTTAATTCTTCATCGAATGAAGAAGTTGCACGTTATGACCTATCTGAAGATTACTCAATTGAAACAGCATTGATTTTCGGTGAGTTATACCGCCATAACAGCGAGTGGAAATTTAAAGCGATTGGCCAAGGTTTTGAAGGTGGTCTTGCACCTTTAGCTCGCCAATACGGCGTATCGGTTTAATACCACACCACATTAGTTTACCAATAAATCAGTTGAAATTAATTATAGTTTCAGCTGATTTTTTTTAATATAAAGGATTTAAAATGGCAATTTCATTACAAAAAGGTCAGAAAATCAGCCTTGAAAAATCTAATGGCTCTACTTTAACAAACATCTGTGTAGGCGTTAACTGGGGAGCTATAGAGAAAAAAGGCTTCTTTGGCAAAAAAATGGTTGCGGTAGATTTAGACGCAAGTTGTGCAGTTTTTGATGCCAATAAAAAATTATTAGACATAGTATACTTTGGGAAGCTAGCTTCAACGGGGATTCAGCATTCTGGTGACGACTTAACCGGTGATACTGATGGTGATGATGGACTAGATAACGAAGTAATTAACGTTAACTTGGGACAATTACCGGCTGCTGCAGAACAAATTGTATTTGTACTTAACTCGTTCAGTGGCGATGATTTTAAAACAATTCCTTTTGCATCAATTCGTTTATACGAAGGTACACCTGGTCGCGTAGACTCAATTCACGCAGTGTACGATATTGCGAACGACCCTAAATTTGCGGGCTCTGTTTCTATGATTTTAGGTAAATTGTATAAGCATAATGGCAACTGGAAATTTTCTGCGATTGGTGAAACAACAAGCGATAAAAAGCTTGAGCAAACTATCAAAACGGCTGAAAGTAGTTACCTGTAAAGAATTTATAGATATTAAAGGAGTCAATAATGGCTATATCCTTACAAAAGGGTGCAAATGTTTCTCTTGAAAAAATCGCACCTGGTATCAGTAAATGTTTAGTAGGGCTTGGTTGGGATTCTCGTTCATCAGATGGTGCCGATTTTGATTTAGACGCATCAGCGTTTATGTTGAATGAAAGTGGAAAAATCATATCTGATCAACACTTCATTTTTTATGGTGCGTTAACTTCACCTTGCTTATCAATTGAGCATACTGGAGATAATTTAACCGGAGAAGGTGACGGAGATGATGAGTCAATAAAAATTGATTTAGAGGCTGTTCCTAATAATGTTCATAAAGTCATTATTGGTGTAACCATTCATGATGCGAATGCCCGTTCTCAAAATTTTGGGCAAGTGTCGAATGCGTTTATACGCGTTGTTAATGAAAAGTCAGATGAAGAAATAATTCGTTATGACCTATCAGAAGATTACTCAACTGAAACAGCCATCATTTTTGGTGAGCTGTATAGACATAATAATGAATGGAAATTTAGAGCGGTTGGTCAAGGGTATGCAGGTGGTCTGCATGCTATGGCTGTTAATTATGGCGTTAATATTGCCTAGTCGGAGAAAGACGTGTTAGATACAATATTACCATTTATATATATTATTTTGTCGTGTTACTTACTTAAGTATGCATGTGACACTTTTGAGCAGGCAGCAGGGTATTTAGGTCGCAATTTCCCGCCAGGGGTAAAAGGCGCGACAGTGAATGCTATCGGTTCTAGCATGCCTGAAATGTTTGTTGTGATTGCTTGTTTATTTTGGTTTAACGACCCGTCTTTAGTAATGGTTGCTTTAGGTGTTACTGCTGGTTCTGCGATCTTTAATGGTTGTGTTATACCTGCTTTGTCTATCATTATGGCGAAAGATGGAAGTGGTAAATCGGTAGAACATATTGAACTAAACAAACATGTACTTTTACGTGATGTTTTTTGGGTTTTAACCGCTGAAATAGCATTAGTTGTATGCCTTGGTTTTAATAGCTTTACAATTTTGATGGCCGTTATATTAAATGTAATTTATTTATTATATGCAGTTCATTTATATTTTGATGCTAAAAGTCACAAAGCTGGCGACGATGATGAAGAATATGAGTATGAAGAGATAGAAGACAAAGGATTTATTGCGAATATATTTACTTTTAACTTTAATGCAATTTTTTTCTCTAATCGTGCATTTTCTGCAACTAGTGCAGTAATTGTTTTATCATTAGCTATTGCGGTTATCTCAGGTGCATCACACATACTAGTTGAAGGTGTTTTAGGCAGCGCAACAGTATTAGGTGTACCTCAATTTTTTTCTGGTTTAGTTTTTGGTGCTGCAGCATCGTCTGTACCTGACTTAATTTTATCAGTTAAAGATGCTCAAAAAGGTGAATATGAGGATGCAGTTGCAAACCCATTAGCATCTAACACTTTTGATACGACTATTGCATTTGCATTACCGCTGCTGGCTTGGTTTATAATTAATGGTGTAGATTCGCTACCACTTGTGCAAGATGACAATTTAACAATATTACGTTGGTCTATTGTTGGTATTACTGCGGCAGTGGCTGCAAGTTTATTATTTAATTACAAAAGAGTAACAAAAAAGATAGCTTACTTTTTACTTGCTATGTTTGTAATTTGGGCAGGAAGTATGTATTTCGTTATTCAATAATGATTTAATAATAATTAAATAGAGATTTAATCAACCTCATATTAAATAGTGTGAAGTTGATATAAATTAAGAAATGGGCTTATATTTTAAGCCCATTTATAATTTATATGTATGGAGTTTAGTATTTACCTTCATTACACATTGTTACTTGAGTATTTAAAGTTGGCTCTAAAAAAATAATTAACGTGCACATCAATAAAAAACTTACACACTAGCTATAATGTAATTGGCCTATAAATATATTAAAAATTATTCAGTCAAACAGGAGCATAATAGTAACTGGGGTTTTTATAAGCATACGGAAATATAACTGGAAAATATGAAACATATCTACGACATTAAAGCCGGTACAATCTCGTTAAAAACGGCTGAAGAAAAAACAACATTAGATCGTATTTTGACATTTGCTTGTCGAGAAAATCCTAAACGCTATTTTATTTTAGTAAATAAATTGATAGGACGTTACACCCCAACTTCACCTAAAATAATGAGACAAACTTACAATCAACTAGCTGAAAAGATAGGTGAGGGGCCTCAAACCTATGTTGTGAGTTTTGCTGAAGCTGCAACAGGATTAGGAGCAGGTGCTGCTGACAGTTTGGCCCACATTCAAAATGATGATGTTTATTTTCAGCATACTACAAGGCATAAACTAGATGAAAAATTATGGTTTACTGTAGATGAAGAGCATAGCCATGCAGTTAATCACATGTTTTATCAACCAAGTGAAAATTTATTAAGCTCTATAATTAAATCTAAACGACTTGTTATAGTTGATGATGAAATTACTACTGGGCGTACTATCAAGGTTTTGCTTTTAAAAATACTTCCTTACTTACCCGATTTAGAAGAAATAGTTGTTACGTCAATTGTCGATTTAATGGGTGAGCAAAACTATTTACATGACTTGAATTTGGATGTTCCAATTCGCTATGTTTCCTTACTTAAGGCTAATATTAGTTTAGATAAAGACCCAGACTTTAACCCCCAACTCCCTGATAAAGTAAACTCTAAGCTTACTAATGGGGCATCTGTAAACGACACGGGTAGATGTGGTTTACTAATGCCTTATAAAGAAAAAATAAACAGCATTAATACATCTCAAAGTACGGTCGTTATTGCGGATGGAGAGCATCAATACATTCCGTTTCTATTAGCTGAAAGGCTTGAAAATGAAGGCGTTGAAGTTGTTTTTCAATCAATTAACCGATCACCAATATTGCTGTGCGATACAATCGTTAATAAGCATAGAATTGCTACAGTAGAAAATGATAGTGAACATTATTTGTATAATTTCTTCCCTGAAAACAAATCAATATTTGTTGTTAGTGAAAGAAATTACGAAGGACTACTATTTACAGATGAGGTTAAATACCACGAATGGAAATGCTAGCGTATCACACTTCAAGGCTATTTGTATTTACTGATTTAGACGACACACTGTTTAAAAGCCTTAAAAGTGACGTATCTATTGTAGCAACAACAAATAACGAAGGTGAATCTCAAGGGTATTCTTCGCTACAGCAGCAAAAACTACTTAATGTTTTTGAAGCAGCAGGTGGCGTATTTATACCCGTGACAGGCAGAAGAACAAATTCGTTTTTAAATTGTAGCCTACCTGTTATTAAAAACACACCGTATGCAGTGGTATCACATGGCGCCATTATATTAGATCAAAATCATACATTGTTAGAGCAATGGCATGAATTTATTAAAGTAGAGTTTAATCTAGCATTGTGGGAAAGCAAGTTAGTAAAAATGTTTGATCATGTACATAATCATTTTACAGCATTAAGTGATGCCGTGCGGGTAAGGCTTATTGTTGACCAAGGTATAACTGCTTATGTATGTGTTAAAGTATCGAAAGGTGATTACAGTGAAAATAAAGCTAAAGATGTTGATTTGTATTTAAAAAGCATACTTCCTAATGACATGTTATTACACAGTAATGGACGTAATTTTGCGATGTTACCACCTTACGCAAGAAAAGAGGTCGCTGTTAAGTTTATTAAAAATAAATTGCAGATTGGAGAGAATGACACGGTGTTTAGTATTGGCGACAGCATCAGTGATTTACCTTTTATGAAAGAAGCTGATTTTTTAATTGTTCCTGACGGTTCACAAATTTTTGATAGGGAATAAAATCAATGAAAACACCATTAATTGGTAGTTATCCAGAGCATGATTGCATGTTTTTATTAAAAAAAATAAAACCAGAATTTCATTCGATCGAAGACAAAGAGCGTTTAATTCAAACAGGTAAATTACATTATTCTCAGATGGTTAGCCAAGAAAATAGACCAACTCCTGAATATGAAAAATTATTTCATGATTTAACAGCAAAATATAAGTATAAATTGGCTAAAGAAGTTCTCAATCTATCATGTCTAATTTCTGAAAATATTAAGCAAGATGTGTGTATTGTTTCTCTAGTTAGAGCTGGCACACCTATTGGCGTGCTTGTTAATAAAGGTATAAATAATTACTCACAATATAATTCAACCCATTATTCAATTAGTATTGTTCGTGATAAAGGTATTGATGTTAATGCATTAGATTACCTTATTTTTGATTTAAAAACACCTCCTCAAAGTATTGTATTTATTGATGGCTGGACTGCTAAAGGTGTTATTACCAAAGAGCTTAAAAAAGCGATTGCGGAATATAATATTAGCCGTAAAGTTAATATAGGCAATTCGTTATATGTTGTCTCCGACATCGGTGGAACTGCTGATTACTCAGTAACTTTTGAGGATTATGCAATTCCCAGTGCATTAATGAACTCAACCGTAAGTGGTTTGATTAGTCGCTCAGTTATTAATGATCAGATTAAAAAAGACGACTTTCATGGCTGTATTTCATATGAACATTTAGCTCAATACGATTATTCAAATAAGTTTATTTCAGAAGTATCTAATTGTTTTAAAGAAACAGATTATAAATTATCAGCTGTGCCAGATGAGCAGCATAGAGAAACGCGTAATCAGCTAACGCAAAGTTATATTGGTTTGCTAATGAATAAATTTAATGTAACCGATATAAATAGAATTAAACCCGGTATTGCTGAAGCAACACGAGTAATGCTTCGCCGAGTACCAGATCTTTTGATAGTGAATGATGCGAATAACCCAAACACCACACATTTAATTACTATAGCCAATGAAAAAAGCATTGAAGTGTGTGTACTTCCTGATATGCCTTTTGGTGCTTGCGCACTTATTAAAGATGTAGGTTAGGTATGAAAAAAATTGCAATATTTGATTTTGACGAAACACTAGTGAAAGAAAACTCTTTGAGCTTTTTATTCAAATATTTTCTAGGTAGAAGGCCTCTATTTACTTATCTTTTACCCATTGTAGCAAAGCGAAAGATTTCTAGGGAAATTATAAAAAATGAGATTAAACAGCATTTTTATAAACTTTCTTTAAACAATAAAAGTAACGAACTGGTATTTGAAGCGGGTGTAAATACAGCCGAAAAATTAACCCCGATTAAATCTGTGCTAGATCGTATGATGACATTAGATGCTCAAGGTGTGGAAATATGGATTATTACCGCTTCACCGCAATTTTTTATCGAAGGCATTGTCAATAAACTGAAGTGGCCAGTTGAGAGAGTAATAGGTACACTCTTAAAGGAAGATGATAATGTACTTAACGGCTTAATTGGTACAGAGTGTCAAATTGAAGAAAAAGTGGCGCGATTTAATGCGTTAATAGCAGATGAAAAATTAACGTGTTTAGTCAAAGAGGCTTATGGTAATTTGCCTGCAGACATACCGATGTTAGAGCTTGCTGAAAAAATGTTTTATGTTAAAAATGGACAATTAAGTCCATTTATAAATATCAATGGAGAATAGTATGAGTTTTTGGAATAACGTTAAAGAAAAAATAAGCGATGCAAACGACAGTCTACAAAAAAACATCGGACAATTTAAAAACAAAAGGTTTGCAGATGCTTCAATGGCTATATGTGCTTTAGTTGCAGCGGCTGATGGCGATATTGACGCAGATGAGCGTAAAAAAACAGCTGGGTTTATTGTATCTAACGAATCTTTAAAAGTTTTTTCTGCTTCTGATTTAAAAGAGAAGTTTGATTTTTATTGCAACAAATTAGAAGCCGATTACGACTTTGGTAAAATAGAAGCAATTCAAGCTTTGAGTGTTTTAAAGGGTAAGCCAGACCAAGCACGCGCATGTATTCAGTTAGGTATTATTATTGGCGGTGCTGATGGCGATTTTGACGCAGACGAAAAACGTGCAATTAAAGACGCTTGTAATGCGGTAGGTATTCCTGCATCTGAGTTTGATTTATAAATCAGTAAATGAAAATTATTGTGCAGATAAGATAGTTAATAAATATGTGAATATATTAATAATGACAAATATTAGTTCTATGTTTAATTGCTTATCTATGCATGAGATTTTTATTACTTAATAAGGAGCTCATTATGAGACGTTTACCTGTATACCTATTATTAGACACATCTGGCTCTATGTATGGAGAGCCGATTGAATCAGTTAAAAATGGTTTACAAACCCTACTTTCTTCACTTCGTCAAGACCCTTATGCGCTTGAAACTGCTTTCTTATCAATAATAGAATTTAACACTAAAGCTATCCAGTCAGTACCACTGACTGATTTAATGTCGTTTCAATCACCCGATTTAATGCCTTCAGGTACTACATCACTTGGCGCTGCACTTACCTTACTTGCCAGTAAAGTGAATGAAGAAGTTAAAACAACAACGCTTGACGAAAAAGGTGATTGGCGCCCACTTGTTTTTGTTTTTAGCGATGGTGGTGCAACTGATGACTTTCAAAAAGGTATAGATGATTTAAAAGCAACTCAAATGGGTATTGTAGTGGCATGTGCTGCAGGTCACCATGCAAAAATAGACGAGCTTTCAAAAATTACTGAAAACGTTGTGCATCTTGAAAATGCAGACTCCAATGCGATTTCAGCCTTTTTTGAATGGGTATCTGCAAGTATTTCTACAAACTCTCAAAAAGTCGAAAATGGTGAGTCAGAAGCCTCACAACTATCGGATCTTCCTCCGCCACCACCTGAAATTAACTTAGTTGATTTAACTAAGAAGTAGGAGTGACTAATGAGTCGACGTTTACCTGTATACCTTTTAATAGATAGCTCAGGCTCTATGCAAGGAGAGCCAATTCATGCTGTTAATGTGGGTATTAGCGCAATGCTTAGTGCATTACGACAAGATCCTTATGCACTAGAATCTGTCTATATATCTTTAATTACATTCGATCGAGAAATAAAAGAGCTTTTACCTTTAACACCTCTCGAAAGTGCACAATTCTCGGAGATTGAACTCCCCAAATCAGGTGCTACCCATATGGGTGAAGCACTTGAGTTTGTGGTTGATAAAGTTTCAAAAAATGTAATTAAATCCTCTGATACCACTAAAGGTGACTTTAGACCCATGCTGTTTATTATGACAGACGGGTCACCATCAGATTTAATGGTATTTAAAGAAAGTCTACCAAAAGTCAAAGCAAGCAACTTTGCTGAAATAATTGCGTGTGCGGCGGGCCCTAAGGCAAACCCTGAGCTTTTAAAGCAATTAACGAGTAATGTTGTTGTCTTAGACAACATGGAAAGTTCGGCATTTTCACAATTTTTTAAGTGGGTAAGTGACTCTATTGCAGCTGGCTCTATGAGTTCAGGTGTTGATGGACCATTAGAAAACTCACTACCACCTCCACCGGCGGAGTTTCAAATCGTATTATAAGGAAATAACATGCGTAGATTACCTATTTTTTTTGTTATAGATGTATCTGAGTCTATGACTGGAGAGCCTATTGAGTTGATGGAAAAAGGCATCGAAAACATTGTTTCTTCTTTACGTCAAGACCCTCATTCATTAGAAACTATTTTTATTAGTGTTATAGCATTTGCTGGTAAGGCTAAAACAATTGCGCCTTTAATTGATTTGATTTCTTTTTACCCTCCTAAAATTCCGGTTGGTGGTGGTACGTCTTTAGGTGGCGCATTAAACGTATTAATGGATGAAATAGATGCCAATGTAAATAAAACCACCTATGAAGAACGTGGTGATTGGGAGCCCATTGTTTTTCTTATTACGGATGGAAAGCCAACAGATGATCCTAGCCAGGCAATTATACGTTGGCAAAGTAAGTACGCTACAAATGCCAGTCTTATTGCTATTACATTGGGCTTAAATGCAGATATAAATATATTAAATCAAGTAGCAAATCCGGTACTAGCACTAGAGAAGACAGATAAAAATCAATTTTTTAAATTTATAGAATGGGTCAGTGCCTCTGTTAAAGCACAAAGCCAAATGATAGAGATTGATAACAAAAATCCCCCCGTATCTTTAGAAAAAGTTAGTAATGCTGGCTTAACAGTAATGGATAGTACAGGCGAGGCGAGTGCGTCTGATTCAAGTTGCGTAACGTTAACAGGCCGTTGTTCAAGCAACCGTCGTCCTTATTTAATTAAATACGCCAAACCAAAGGTTGTTGAAAGGATGGAGCGTTTTATTCAAAATCATCAGTATTATCATCTCGAAGGCGCATATAAATTAGAAGAAAGTTACTTTGAATGGTCCTCAGATGACTATGTTGCAGAGCAAGTTGATACATCTTCTCTTGATGGCATTCCGCCTTGCCCGCAGTGCGGTAATCAGTCAGCTTTTGCTATGTGCGGTTGTGGTAAATTGTTGTGTATTGGTGATGAGAATATCGTAATGTGCCCATGGTGCGAAACAAACATTAAATTTAGCCAAGGAAATAGTGAGTTCTCAATTACGCGAGGGCAGGGCTAATGAGAAAAGTAAAGCTTGAACAAACATTATTAGAGACTCTATACCAAGCTTCACTCACAAATACAAAGAAGTCATTTGTACAAAAGCGTGCTAATCAGTATTTAGATCGAATTGTTATACAACACCATATTAATGCATTGCTTAAAGAGCTTGCGCCATTGGTGGAAAATGACAAAGGTATGCGTCGCTTAACAAGATTAGAGGGCGGTAAATTGGATAAAAAACAGAATAATTTAAATGTAGATAAAAAAATTCCGCCGTTAGTTATTAATTTACGCCTTCCTAATCTTAGAGTGAATACCGCGTTCTCAGAATCGATATCCCTTGAGAGTGAAACTGATGCAAAAGTCAGCTTTTTTCAAACTAAAAGTATTGATGAATTTGAGGGCATAAACTTTGATGCTGATAAACTAACGTTTTTTGGTACTACGGACCAGATTGGCGATTATAAGTTTGATTTATACGGCTCAACGCCACTCGCTAATGGTCAGGTCCAGGGTGTGGTTGTAAGAGTAAAAGTAACTTTTGTGCCAGACCCAAGGTCACTTTGGAAAAATATCCCCTCAGATGACACAGCCCGTTTTCATAAACCAGATACTTACCATGCTTATTGTGAAAATAGCAGCATGTTATTAATGGGGAGCAGTGTAAGAGGTCGCTCACATGCTCACAAAGGTATTCATCGCGATGATGATTTTAAACTTTACTGCGATGATTCATCTGAATGGGTTATTAGCTGTGTTGCTGATGGAGCAGGTTCGTGCAAATATTCTCGCCAAGGCGCATTTGTAGCGGTGAACAGTGCAACCAATTCACTTAAAGAATCTTTAAATGGTCATTATGGCACTGAACTTGAGAGAGCATATAACGACTTCTCTAACGAGAATAGCGAAGAAAACCAAAAGTCATTACTAGAAGCTTATCAACATACCATTGTTAAAGCCGTTTTTAGCGCTGCAAAAGCGATACATAGTAGTGTTGATGCAAACCAAGGCGACAGTGTAAAAGACTTCTCTACAACGTTAATACTTGCCGCACATAAAAAAGTTGAAGAGGGTTATCTTGTTATCTCTTTTTGGATTGGTGACGGTGGTATTGCAATATATGATAAAAATAAAAAAGTAGTGTTAATGGGCGAACCAGATAGTGGTGAATTTGCTGGGCAAACACGATTTTTAGATAATAAAATATTTGAAGATGGAAGTGTTTACAGGCGCGTAAAAATGGATAAAGTTGAGTCCATGAGTGCGCTTATTTTAGCTACGGATGGGATCACGGATGCGTGGTTTGAAACAGAAAAACAGCTAGAATCACTACTTCATTGGGATAAGTTATGGAATGAGCTAGAACCGCATATTACGAACAAAAATCGCGAAAGTGGATTACAAGGGTTAACTCAGTGGATGGATTTTTGGTCTAAAGGTAACCATGACGATCGTACTATTTCTGTTTGCCTCGTTAAGGAGTGATTTATGGCAGTTGTTAAAATAAATGCACTTGATGGCTCTAAAGTAGAGTATGTAGACGAAATTATTGGCTCAGGAGTAATGAAAGATGTGTACTTTAGCCCTTGCAAAACATATGTTGTCGCTTTTTATAGAGATAAATTAGACGGTGCAAGCATAGAGCGACTTGAAATGATAACGGGTCGCTACCGTGAAAGTATTTTTCAGCATGAAACCGGTGATTACTGGAAAAGTTTTTTTTGTTGGCCAGAAAAAATAATTGAACATAATGGTCTTACAGGCATTGTAGTGCCATCGTACCAGGCTCATTTTTTCTTTGATTATGGCTCAGTCAATAATGATTTTTTAAATATTAAAGGTAAAGAAAAACAAGGTAAATGGTTTGCATCTGCTAACAATCAAAATCGCTTTTTAGATGAACGTGAAAAAGGAGATTGGTCTAAATATCTTAAAATATCTCTTACTATTGCTAGAGCCGTTCGTAGATTACATGCAGCAGGGCTTGCTCATTCTGATTTGAGTTATAGAAATGTGCTTGTTTCACCTGTAGAAGGGCTTGCAACCATTATTGATGTAGATGGATTAGTTGTACCAGGAAAGTACCCTCCAGACGTAGTAGGCACACCTGACTTTATTGCACCAGAAGTTGTAGCCACAGCACATCTATCTAAAACAGATCTAACTAGGTGCTTACCCAATATATCAACAGACAGACACGCGCTTGCTGTATTAATTTATAACTACTTATTATTGCGCCACCCCCTACGAGGCGATAAAGTAAGAGATTTAGATCCTCAAAAAGATGAAACGTTATCAATGGGCGAAAAAGCTTTATTTGTTGAGCATCCTACAAACGCTGATAACAGAATAAAAGTAGAAAGAGTAAAACCAACCGAACTGCCATGGAAAGACACTAATAAACTACCTTACTCAATTACCGGCCCTTACATAAGTAAGTTATTTGAAAGGGCTTTTATAGAAGGACTTCATGCACCTCAAAAAAGACCAACTGCAGATGAGTGGGAAAGCGCGCTAATTAAATCGATTGATTTGATTCAGCCATGCGTTAATGCGGAGTGCAAACAAGGCTGGTATATTTTTGATAATACACTCTCACCAACGTGTCCTTTTTGCAGTACTAAATACATAGGGTTGCTTCCCGTTATTAACTTTTACTCTGAAAGAGAAAAAGGGCGCTTTGTCTCTGATGATCACAGGCTAATGGTTTATACAAACCAGTCTTTATACAGATGGCACACCAATCGTTTTGTAACACCAAACGAAAGGTTGAAGAACAGTGATAAAAAGCGACAAGGTTATTTTGTTTTTCATAATGACGTCTGGTATTTAGTAAACGAAAGCATGGCAAACTTAATTAATGCATCAACCAAAGAAAGCTACCCATTGGGCAGCCAAATTGAAATTACTGAGGGCATTAATTTACTAATTGGTAATGAGAGAGGCGATCGATTGCTGAATATTCAAATGGTTGATAGTAAATAATATTTATGGACTAAATCTATACCAGTGTATATAGCAATTTAAATAGCAACTTTTTATATAAAGGACAAATGATAGAAAAAAGTTTGTTTGCTGTTTGCTGCTGGCGCTGGAATGGACTAGCTTAGCTAGTGCTATTTTGGCGCATATTTCAGGTATGCTTGATTTACACTTTAGTAGTTGGCTTTTAATGTAGCAGCAGGCTGTGTTGTCTCATTAATAGTACCTAATTTAAAAGTTAAAGTAGCACTAATTGGTGGCGCAATCGGTCTTCTTGTTATGAATCTATGGTAAGCGCGCAATTAAACCCACATACCAATATTAATGCTACCTATGCATAATTTACTCAGCATATTAACCTGAGGTAATTATGAATAAACAGCAAAAAATA
>LV_Brine_h2_0102DRAFT_1000008_pt1 | contig 74487 bp, 82 predicted proteins | sample LakVidmifraction_3_FD_10600 | JGI IMG/M metagenome (IMG submission 10600)
TTCGCCTTGTTTTCACTGAAAACCTCTGGCTAGAGAAAATAAAATTAAATATAACGATGATTCAATATGTTAGTAAATCTCTTAACCAGAGTTCAGGTTAATGTAGATAATATGGGGCTACTTTACCAAAAAATGACTTGAAGAAAACCCGAATAAACGCAACACTTATGTGCGTATATGCACATAAGTTTAAGGTGGCACAGTATGGCGGTTAAGTTTGAAGATTGGCAAGATGTTAAAGTGGCTTTTGAGGTTGCACGTTTAGGTACCTTAACTGCGGCGGCAGAGGCGCTTAATGTGCACCATAGTACAGTGCTTAGGCGAATTAATAATCTTGAAAAAAACTTAAACACACGTTTGTTTCATCGCCATGCTCGTGGCTATAAAGCAACAGAAACAGGCGCTAAGCTGTTTAGTACCGCACAAGTGATCGACAGCTCTCTTGAGCAGTTACATAATGATATTGCTGCGGCTGATAGCACACTGCGCGGCAGTTTACTGTTAACCACGGTTAGTGGCTTTATGGATGTGCTTGGCGATGTGTGCGAGCAATTTCAGGCGCTACATCCACAAGTGCAGCTTGAGATGATTTTAGAGCAAAAGCGTTTACGGCTCGATCACGGTCAGGCGCACATTGCCGTACGTGCAGGGCCAAGGCCCGATGAAGGCGACTATATTGCACAGCATTTGGCTCAGCTTAACTCGGGTTTATATGCTAATCAGCGATATATTAATAAATATGGTATGCCTAAATCGCTGAGTGATTTACAGCAACATAACTTTATTTCTGGCGTGGCGGGCTTTAATGCGCGGGTGCCGTATTTTGAATGGGTAGATCAGCATATTGCAGCGCCGCAAATAAAACTGCGTGTGTCAGAAACCTCAGAAGCTACGCGTGCTGTAATTAAAGGCTTAGGAATTGGTGGGTTACAGCACAATGTTGCGGCTCAATACGCTAATTTAGTACCCATTTTATCTAATGAATTAATCTGGTGTACTGATATATGGCTAGTAACGCATCATTTGGTGCATCGTACCGCAAAGGTACAGGCGTTTAGCCAATTGTTAAAAACCTATTTTCAAACCAATAAAGCAAGCTAATGTGGCATTATAAAAACTTAGGTGATGCTATGTTTGCAGATGCAGAGCTGGCTAAAATAAAACAGCTAGCAAAGGCTACCAACGCACCACTTTACGTTAAATATTACGCAAAAAGTGGACTGCATTGTGAAGTGTTACTGTATTTTTCGCCGCACTATCAATCGCTTGCTGCTCTGCTGGGGGCTACTTGTTGTAAAGCCCCTAATTTAGACGAACTGACGGTTTTATAGCGACTTTTTGACTGAAATACCTAAGCGCTTAGCCAAGCGAACTAAGTTTGCACGATCTACTTTTAAGGTGCGTGCGGCACTTGCCCAGTTATAATTATGTTGCTCAAGCTGCTGACTAATTAAATGATGGGTAAAGGTATCGGTTGCTTGCTTAAGGGATAAATTTTGCTCTGCTATGTTGGTGCTACTGCCAGTGGTGGTGTTTGTAGTATTAGCAGGTAGTGGGGATTGTGTTGCATTACCTGCGCTAAGGTTTAGCTCACAGTGCTCGGGCTTTATGGTAATAATGGCTTGTTGCCATTGGCTTTGCTTGGCTTTTAGTGCTGCGCGGCTAATTACATGTTCAAGCTCCCGTACGTTACCCGGCCACTGATATTGGGTTAATAATAATTGTGCATCGACACTTAGCTTAAGCTGTTTTATTGCTAATTTTCGGGCGGTTTGCTCAACAAAAAAACCAGCTAATACAACCACATCATTTTCACGCTGGCGTAACGGTGCAACCGTTAGCGGGTAAACACTTAATCTATGATATAAATCGGCTCTAAAGCGTCCTTCGGCTACTTCTTTTTTTAAATTACGATTAGTCGCTGCAATAACTCGCACATCAACATATTTTACTTCGTCTTCGCCTACTGTTTGTATTTCGCCACTTTGTAATACCCGTAGTAATTTGCTTTGTAGTACCAGTGGTAGTTCGCCTATTTCGTCTAAAAATAAAGTACCACCGTGCGCTAGCTGAAACTTACCTTGGCGCGCATGATCCGCCCCAGTAAAAGCGCCTTTAGCATGGCCAAAAAACTCACTTTCGGCGAGGTTTTCAGCAAGCGAAGCACAGTTTAAATGAATAAGCGGCTGCTCACTGCGTTTCGAGTGTAAATGAATATTACGTGCAACCAACTCTTTGCCTACGCCGGTCTCGCCTAAAATTAACACACTAAAATTAGAGGCGGCGACAAGTTTTATATCATTTTTAAGTACTTGTATTGCTGAGCTTTGACCAATAATCTCGCCGCCATCACGGGTGAGTGCTTCGCGATTAAGCTCTTGCACTAAGGCGCTGGAATGCTGAGCATGTAATTTGTAATGAGCCAGCTGTAATGCCGTTTTAAAATGTGCGCTGCATAGCGTTTGTAAGGTGCTAAGCGTTTGCGCACTAATGGCGTTAAAGGCATTGGCATTTAGGCTATCAAATGTAATCACACCTAATAACTGTTGTTGATCAAATAAGGGTAAGCCTAAGCAGGCGTGTACCGGAATGTCGCCAGTTTTTGCTAGCAACAAGCCGTCGTACGGATCGGGCAGTGGGCAGTCATGGGCAAATTGCAGTGGTTGCTGAGTATTACAAATAGCTTCTAAGCGCGGATGCTCACTAAGCTTAAAACGCCGCCCCAGGCTATCTGGCATTAAGCCTTTAATTGCAAGTGGCTTGAGCTGCTCACCTTGTAGCTCAAGCAGTGCGCTGGCATCACTGGCAATCACTGTTTCAAGGACAGTAAGTAATTGCTCAAAACAGTTTTTATCTAATGTGCTTTGAGCCAGCTTTACCGCTACGGCAGTGAAGTTAATTGCGCTGCTCATGTCAAAATGACTCTTATGTGTTTTTTAGTTTGATTTATGGTAGGTCATAAAGACATAAAAAGCAAAGGTGGATAAGTTAGTTCATTGAAATATATATGTTTATTTTATTGGCACGATAAGTGTAATAGGTAGTTAAGTGCATTAGTTGTTGAGGCCGTTATGAACACCTTGGTTATACATAATCCAAGCTACAAAATTGAGACAGCTTGTTTACTGAAAAAACTACTGCTAGTGGCAAACTCATTATTAGCAGCTAGTTGTGCATTACTAATAACCAGTATTTTAATTAGCTACCCTTTTGCCGATTACTTTTCTATACCGGTGCAAATTTCGGCACATATTAGCACTATTGTTATTGCTGCTATTTTAAAAATTAGCTATGTGCTGCGTTGTATCGCACTGCATGGCATGGGGAAGGAAGTTCGTTAATGCGACCTATTAATTTATCTCAGCCGGTACCGGCTAATATTCGCTTTTACCAAATAACGCAGTGGCCAGTATGGATGCTGCCATTTAGACCCTATTTTTTAGCCGCAGGCTTGTTGGCTTTTAGTTCAATAGGCTACTGGTTATTAATTTTAACGGGTAGTGCAACTTGGCAGTTAACAATCCCCGCTACATTATGGCATGCCCATGAAATGTTATTTGGTTTTGCAGGTGTTGTTGCAGTGGGTTTTTTACTTACCGCCGCGCAAACTTGGACTGGAGTACCTAGCATTAGTGGCAAAAAGTTAATGCTATTAACGCTGCTATGGCTTGGGGCGCGAGGCGCATTTTTTGTGTCTTTGCCTGCTTTTGCACAATTTAATTTATATGCGGTGTTAGTGTTACAGCTCGCATGGTGGCTAGGTGTTATTGCAGCATTAGCTAATATGTTATTAACCGCTAAAAGCAAAAATAACTATCAATTTTTAGTGCTATTAGCGGCGCTGTGTACGTTAAATATTGTTTACTTGGCCCTGCTGATTGAACAAAGCATGCAGCTTGCGCTCGCCATTGTTGATACAGCAGTATTACTGATGACCTTATTAATTGGCATAGTAGCAGGGCGTGTATTGCCATTTTTTACCAGTAAAGGCCTTGGTTTAACAGCACAGGTACGTACAGCTAACGTTGACTCAGTATTACTGTATATGAGCGTTTTTAGTATTGCGGTGTTTTTTCTTAGTCAGTTATTTTTTAATCAGCTAAACCCAGGCTGGGCACTTGCTGTTGTTGCTGTGCTGCATTTAATCCGTAGTTTTTATTGGTGGGATAAAAACGTACTTAAAGTTCCTTTGTTATGGTCTTTGCATTTTTCGTACTTGGCACTAGGTGTAGGTTTAATGCTGGTAGCCGTGAGTTTTTACAGCAGTGTTATTTTATTTAAAGATGCATTACACCTCATTACCATAAGTACCATAGGGATGATGATTTTAGCCATGATGACACGCGTATCTCATGGGCATACCGGGCGCTCTTTGACTATTCCACATTATATGGCGGTTGCTTTTGCTTTAGTGTTAGTGGCTGGGATTACTCGTTCTTTACTGCCTTTTGTTATTGGGCCACACCTAGCTTGGCAGCTAAGTGCTGGGCTGTGGCTAATTGCCTTTTTATTATTTTTAATTCACTGCACACCTATTTTAACACAGCGTCGTGTTGATGGGCGTCGTGGTTAACCTATACCTATTTTATTAATTGGGTATTATTCACACGTAGGAAAACCTAGATGTTATCTGATAAAACTATTGAAATTGTTAAAAGTACTGTTCCTTTATTAGCAGAGGCAGGTACGGTTGTTACTGATCATTTTTACAAGCGTTTATTTAGTCATAATCCTGAGCTTAAAAATATTTTTAATATGAGCAACCAAGATACCGGCCGTCAACAATTTGCATTATTTAACGCATTGGCTGCTTATGCACAAAACATTGATAATTTAGAGGTGTTAAAAGCGGCACTTGGGCGTATTAACCATAAACATACTAGTTTAAATATTTTGCCGGAGCACTACCCAATTGTTGGTGCACATTTAATTGGCACGCTGAAAGAGCTTATTCCTGAGCAGTTCACGCCAGATGTTGAATATGCTTGGCGTGAAGCGTATGGCGTACTTGCTGATATTTGTATAACTGAGGAAGCTGCTTTATACGAGCACAGCAAAAATAACTTAGGCGGTTGGGCAGGCACACGTCAGTTTGCAATAACTAATAAGCAGGCTGAGTCAGAGCTGGTAACTAGCTTTACGCTTACGCCAGTTGATGGCGAGGCAGTAATTGCCCATAAACCGGGTCAATATTTAGGTATTAAAGTTAAGCCAGAGGCTAGTGAATATGAAGAGATCCGCCAGTATTCTATTTCGCAAAAAAGTAATGGTAAAAACTACCGTATTAGCGTTAAAAAAGAGTTATTACCAAACCCTGGCATGGTGTCTAACCATTTACACTCACTAGAGCAAGGTGCAATAGTAGAGCTATATCCGCCTGCAGGGGATTTCTTTTTACGAAATAACACCAGCCCTGCTGTGCTTATTTCAGCGGGTGTTGGGCAAACGCCAATGGTAGCAATGTTAGAGACGCTATTAAGCGATACTGCTAATCAAAATATTATGTATTTGCATGCTTGCGAAAATACTCAGCAGCACTCATTTGCTAATTATTTAAATGAACTAAGCACTGTTTACCCGCGCTTACAAACCATGACTTGGTTTAATCAAGGCGATGTAGGAGCTGATTTTACCGGTTTTATGGATTTACACGCAGTACAAGCGCAATTGCCACTGAGCAACGGCGACTTTTACTTGTGTGGACCCGCTAATTTTATGGCCTTTGTGAAAAAACAACTGCTAGAATTAGGCGTTAATAACGGACACATTCATTACGAAATTTTTGGCCCGCATCAAGATCTATAATATTTATAGAATAAAACTCAATTAAAAAAGCGCGCTATTGGGCATTACTTCAATAGCGCGCTTTTTTGTGCCGTTAAATAACCTGAACTCCGGATAATAAACCTATCTCAAGCAGCTATTTTCAGCGCTAACTGCGTTGAATTNACTTGCAATAGGCCAGCTATTGACGCGTAAATTCGCCTTGTTTTCACTGGAAATCTCTGGCTAGAGAAAATAAAGCTAAATATAACTATGATTCAATACGTTAGTAAATCTCTTAACCAGAGTTCAGGTTAAATATTAAACTGGCTCCTAATACCTTTAAATTAAAGCTTTTTGGTATTGGTTTGCGCGGCATACGCTTGTTGTTGCCAAGCATTAAATAACTGCTGTTGTTTATTTGATATTTTTAAGCCGTAAGTTTTTTGCATATAGGCATAAGCGTCGGCTATTTGTTTACGGGCATAAAAAGGAGGCTCTATTACTCGTTGTTTAAAGTTAACTTTAACTTCACAGCGACCGTATTGGGTGGCGCTTTCACTAAGCATTCCAAATCGATAATTAGAACGATCTGCGTTAATTTCACCAATAGCAGGAGCTAAGTTGTTTATATCGGCTTCCATCTTTCTAAACTTAGCACTTACTTTACGGCAGTTTTTACGCCCGCCATCTTGCCAGCATTGTAATTGGTGGCCAAACTCCCAGGCAGGCACAATATGCTCCCATTCTATGCGTAAAGCGCGTGCATTTACGTTACCTGAGCGGGTATGTGTATTGCGTGGCACATAGCCACAGTTAGTGGGGTCGGGAACTAGTTTTTTACCCTGTTTTTTTATATCGCAGCCACAGTAAATACTTTTAGCATTACTAGGGAGGGTTTTAATTAGGTGTCTTTTAGCGGTTGAAAACCGAGTGAATTCTTCAGCCGATAGCGAAAAGCATACAAAAAAAGCCAACAAGGCTAAAATAAATCGAGTCATATCCATCACATACGTGAACTACAGGAGCGGCTAGTTTAATGACTTGAAGCTAAAAGATAAAGTTTACTTAAAGCCATATTTACCGTTCTTTAGTATTTAACCTTAGCTCTGGTTAAGAGATTTACTAACGTATTGAATCATAGATATATTTAGTTTTATTATCCGGAGCTCAGGTTATCTACTTTAAATTGTTGTTTAAATAAACAAAAGTTGTTACTTAAAGAGTATGATGAAAGCTCATAAGTTTGTGATTTGGATTGCGAATGAAATTTGTAGATTATTATGCCGTGCTTGGAGTATCGCCCGATGCAGACGATAAAGCGGTTAAGGTAGCTTACAAAAAGCTAGCTAGAAAATATCATCCAGATGTAAGTAAAGAACCTCAAGCCGAGGAAAAGTTTAAAGAGATAGGTGAAGCTTACGAAGTTATTCACAACAAAGAAGAGCGCGCTAAATACGATGTGTTACGTCGTAATCAACAAAACCGTGCTCAGCAGCAAGCAAATTATGGCGGTAGCTATGGCTCGTCACAAAACCATTATCAGCAAGGTGATCCCCAAGCCGATCAGGAGTTTTCTGATTTTGTAAATTCAATGTTTGGCGGCGCAGGTGGGTTTAACCATGGCGGGCAGGGCAGAACTGGTGGCGCTCGTGCGCAAAAAGGACAAGATGTGGAAATTGAATTCCCGGTATTTCTTGAAGAAACGTTAGTCGATACCGTTAAACCAATTGAGTTTATGCTGCCGCAGCGAGACAGTAGTGGCCGTGTATCTGAAGTTAAAAAATCGCTTAAAGTTAAAATTCCTGCCGGCTCGGTTAATGGCGAACGCATTCGCTTAAAAGGCCAAGGTGGATTAGGTTCGGCAAATGGCCCTAATGGCGATTTGTATTTGCAAATTCGCTTAGTGCCTCATCCATTATTTGACGTTGAGGGGCATAACCTAAACATAGTGGTACCTCTTGCACCATGGGAAGCTGCTTTGGGCACTAAAATAAATTTACCTACATTAGCCGGAAAAATCCAACTAACTATTCCAGCTAATAGTCAATCGGGTCAACGTTTACGCATTAAAGGTAAAGGGTTAATTAGTAAAAAAGCCAAAGGTGACTTATTTGCTGTGATTAAAATTGTTAATCCAGCATTGAGTGATGATGTTAGCAAAAAGCTTTGGCAAGAGCTGGCCGAAAAAGCCCATTTTGACCCCCGTAGCAATTGGAGCAAGTCATAATGAAAATTATCGAGGCACCACAAGGCAATTTACTCACTAGCCAAGAATTGTGTGTGAGTAGTGATATTAGCGAAGCCATATTATATGAATTGGTTGAGCACAGCATTGCTATTCCTATTGAGGGCGAGCGCGTTACAGAATGGCAATTTACGGTATCAACAGTGATCTTAGTTAAAAAGGCTGCGCGTATTCAGCATGACTTATCGTTAGATTGGTCTGCTATTGCTTTGGTTTTACAATTATTGGATGAACGGGATGAGTTGATTGCTGAAAACCAAATGTTAAAGCAGCACTTAAGTCGATTTAAACATTTAGAATAAAAAATAGTGGTTAAATTTTAAATGCGAGTAGCTAGCTATTTTTATGGAGCTAGCTCAGCACTTTTATAATAGTGAGCTTTTGGTGCTTAAATATTTTTTATTCGTGAAATAAGAGTAAGTAAAGCGTCAATAAATGCGTAAAAATAGCCGACTATTCAGATAAAAAAGGTGAATATTGCAGAGTTGATTTGGTATAAGCGTAAAACTGCGTTAAAGTTTACAGCGAACTAATTAGAGGATAAACAGCAGACAATGTCGGAAATTCAATTTTTAAATGTAGACCTAGAGCTTGAGTCAAAGCAAGATATTAGCGTGCTTGTAGCTGACCTAAAAAAAATCGCCACTATTTTACATTATGATAAAGACGAATACCGTCAGTTAGCGCGTATAGAAGTAACAGGCGAAATATCTTCACCGGATAAAGCAATTAACCACTTATGTGAGTTAGTAGAGTCATGCTCGCGGGCTGCACTTAAGCAATGGTTGAGTTGTTCGCGCCGTACCTTTGATATTGGTTTTGAATCGGGCACTTCGCCAAAGTGTTTTAACCAAGCGCTGCACGCCGATACATTATTACGTATATCGGCAATTGGTGCAGGCATGGAAATTACTATTTACCCGCTAGAAAAATAGCCTTAGCCTTTGCGCTCTACAACAGCTGCGGTCATTTTTGATACGCAGCAAAGCTCGCCGCGACTATTCGTTATTTTTATTTCCCATACTGAGCTACGCTTGCCAATATGAAACGCTTTTGCGGTGGCGGTTAAGGTGCCATTACGCGAGGCTTTTAAATGGCTGGCACTGATCTCTTGCCCTACACAATAAAATTTAGTGAAGTCGACCACAAAATTAGCCGCGTAGCTGGCAACACTTTCGGCTAAAACCACGTTTGCTCCGCCATGCACCATGCCTATAGGGTTATGGTGCGCAGGAATTGCTGGCATAGTGGCAACTAAGTAATCATCACCAATTTCAGTTATTTCAATCCCCATGGTTTTCATCAGTGTACCTTGGCCATTTATGCCTTGGTCTAACTGCTTACAAAACGCTAAAGTAATAGGTTGATGCCAAATACTCATTGTTACTCCTTTAAAGGTTGAAAACGATAACCGATAATACGATTTTTCATGGCGATATGATAGCCAAATTAGTGCAGCTACTGCATGGTAATACAGTGCTACTTTTTGCTTTCTACATAGTGCTTAATTTCATCGAGATCTTTTTTTAGCATTTTACGCATCGAACTTTTAAGAAAAAACCCTATCACTGCAGAGATCATTTTTACCCAAATAGACTCAGAGCTATCAGAAAAAGTCATGGTTAAACAGGTGCTAGGTTCGGCGGCGGTAAGTGACAGCTTAGTGGTATAAACTGCCCCGCCATTTTCTGCGCGAGTGCAATAGTATTCATTAGTAACAGCTTCGGTGATCCACATGGTTTCTGAGGCTGCTTTGCCAAAAATTTTTCGTGTTTCTAACCATTTTAGGCCCACTAGCCCTTGTGGTGGCTTCTCGATTATTTTTACATCAATAATGCCAGACAGCATATTGGCACTGTTTTCGATGTCAGTTATTGCCGCCCATACTTTACGTTTAGGACCGTTAATTATTACCGCTACAGTGATATTCATAACACTCTCTGTTAATTCACATTGATGAAGTTAAGGCCCATTACAAAAACGATAGTTAACTAATTTTTAATAACAGCAACAACTTAGTAGTTATGTAATTAATGTAACGTAAAACTAACACTATCGTGATCTGCGTAATTTTATCTGTAATTTACTTGGTAATTTTAAGCTTAGACCAATGCCACCTTTGGCAGCAAAGGCGAGGAGTAATTTAAATTTGCGATTTTCAGATAACTGTATATACTCACAGTTAAATGTACTGTATGGAAAACCAGTTGTATGCGACCATTAACTAACCGCCAAGCGCAAATACTCGAACTTATTAAAGTGTTTATTAAAGACACTGGTATGCCTCCTACACGCGCAGAAATTGCACAAACATTAGGCTTTAAAAGTGCTAATGCAGCAGAAGAGCATTTAAAAGCGCTGGCTAAAAAAGGCGCTATTAAAATGAAACCAGGCGCTAGCCGTGGTATTCAACTTATTGAAGAAGATGAACCAGAACAACTTGGTTTACCGTTAATAGGCCGTGTAGCTGCCGGCGAACCTATTTTGGCGCAACAACATGTTGAGAGCCATTGTAAAATTGACCCGTTAATGTTTAAACCCGCTGCCGATTTTTTATTGCGTGTAAATGGTATGAGCATGCGAGATATTGGTATTATGGATGGTGATTTACTGGCTGTTCATCGCACTCAAGTTGCCGAAAATGGCCAAGTTATTGTTGCCCGCGTTGATGACGATGTAACGGTAAAACGCTTAGAAAAAGCAGGCAAAAAAGTATTATTGCATGCTGAAAATAAAGAATTTTCGTCGATAGAAGTGGATCTTGAAAACGAATCTTTTAATATTGAAGGCTTAGCTGTTGGGGTTATTCGTAATGCTGACTGGATGTGACAATTAAGCTGTTATAGCTATGTAAAATATCGGCATAATTTAATAGCTCAGATAATTAATGCGCACTTTTTAGTGCGCTTTTTTTTTGCCTTTTTTTTGTGAAAATTCCGCTGCAATGAAAAAATTATATTAAGTTTATGTTTTTTATCATTTAAGTATTTAATACTCGTTATCGCTGTCTTTTTATTTGTAACCCTTGCTGTTGCTCACTTCCTGCTTAGAAAAAAAATTAAATAACCCTCATATTTACGCTAATCCCCTAATATTATTTGATTATTTTTCAAACTAAAACTTGCTAGTTGTTCAATTATTAACTAATTGTTAATGGGCTGGACTAACAATAACTCACAGCTTTAGTTTTGAGAAAATATATTTATATATCCGGCAGCAATACAAAAATAAAAAATAACAAATTGGCATTTAAAGCTTATGTCTTTTTGTTTTGCACTCGCAACAGTATTAAAGGAGCTGTCACATGGGTAAATTGAGCTCTACCTTGTGGCTTATATTGTTTGTTTTTCCGCAGTTAGCATTGGCAAATAGCCAATATAATATGCGCAAAGGCGTAACCGATATAAGTAATAATGTTTATCAACTACACATGACCATATTTTTAATATGCTGTGTAATAGGCGTGATTGTATTTGCCGTTATGTTTTGGGCACTTATTCATCATCGTAAATCTAAAGGAGCAGTTGCTGCTCAATTTCACGAAAGTACCAAAGTAGAAATACTCTGGACAGCAATTCCATTTGTTATTTTAATAGCAATGGCAGTCCCCGCAACTAAAACATTAATAGCGATGGAAGATGCCAGTAAAGCGGATATCACTATTAAAGTAACTGGTTCACAATGGAAATGGCATTACGAATATATGGGGGAAGATGTTGAGTTTTACTCAATACTTGCCACACCGCAAAATGAAATTGCTAACCTAGCCGATAAAAACCCCAACTATTTACTTGAGGTAGATAAGCCTCTGGTATTACCGATCAATAAAAAAGTACGCTTTTTAATGACCTCCGACGATGTTATTCATTCTTGGTGGGTGCCCGATTTTGCTATTAAAAAAGATGCAAACCCGGGGTTTATTAACGAAACGTGGACCAACATAAACGAAGTCGGTATTTATCGCGGTCAGTGTGCTGAGCTATGCGGTAAAGATCATGGCTTTATGCCAGTGGTAGTAGAGGCTAAGTCAGAGGCCGATTTTAAAGTTTGGCTAGCAGATGCTAAACAAGCAAAGCAAAAAGCAGCAGCAGCAGATGCTGCATTACTTGACCAAACACTCCCTAAAGAAGAATTAATGACTTTGGGTGAGCAAGTGTATATGGCCAATTGTGCTGCATGTCATCAGCCCACAGGATTAGGTTTGCCAGGCGTTTTTCCTGCACTTAAAGGCAGCCCGATAGTGCTTGGCGATATAAAAGACCACATTGATATTGTTATTCACGGAAGCCCCGGCACAGCCATGCAAGCCTTTGCTAAACAGCTCTCTATAAAGCAATTAGCAGCGGTAATTACTTATAAGCGTAATGCATGGGGTAATGATACCGGTGATGTAATTCAACCAAGTGAAATACAGGCAGCACTTGATGCCGATGGGGAGGCGAACTAATGAGTAGCATAGTAGAACAACCTGACATTAATGAAGCTCACCACGCTCATCATCCTGCTAAAGGCTTTAAGCGTTGGTTATATACCACTAATCATAAAGATATAGGTAGCTTGTACTTAATTTTTTCGCTAACTATGTTTTTTATTGGTGGTGCTATGGCTATGGTGATCCGCGCTGAGTTATTTCAGCCAGGATTGCAATTAGTCGATCCTCACTTTTTTAATCAAATGACCACGGTTCATGGGTTGATTATGGTATTTGGTGCCGTTATGCCGGCCTTTACTGGCTTAGCTAACTGGATGGTGCCATTAATGATTGGCGCGCCTGATATGGCCTTACCCCGAATGAATAACTGGAGTTTTTGGATTTTACCATTCGCGTTTTTAATTTTATTATCATCGCTATTAATGCCCGGTGGCGGTCCTGCGTTTGGTTGGACTTTTTATGCGCCGCTGTCCACAACCTACAGTAATGACAATACCGCCATGTTTGTATTTGCTGTGCATATTATGGGTATTAGCTCCATTATGGGGGCAATTAATGTAATTGTAACCATAGTTAACTTGCGTGCCCCAGGCATGACTTGGATGAAGGTCCCTATGTTTGTATGGACTTGGCTGATAACGGCATTTTTATTAATTGCGGTTATGCCGGTACTCGCAGGTGCAGTGACCATGGTGCTCACCGATAAATACTTTGCAACCAGCTTTTTTGATGCAGCTGGTGGCGGTGATCCGGTGATGTTTCAGCACATATTTTGGTTTTTTGGCCACCCCGAAGTATACATAATGATTTTGCCGGCTTTTGGCATTATTTCTACTATAGTTCCTACCTTTTCGCGTAAAAAACTTTTTGGTTATTCCTCCATGGTATATGCCACGGCGTCAATTGCGTTGTTGAGTTTTACAGTGTGGGCGCATCATATGTTTACTACCGGTATGCCGGTGGCTGGCGAGCTATTTTTTATGTACGCGACTATGCTGATATCGGTGCCCACTGGAGTAAAAATATTTAATTGGGTAGCCACTATGTGGCGCGGTTCAATTACGTTTGAAGTCCCCATGCTATTTAGTATTGCTTTTATTGTGTTGTTTACCTTAGGTGGTTTTTCGGGATTGATGCTGGCCATTACACCGGCTGATTTTCAGTACCATGATACCTACTTTGTAGTGGCACATTTTCATTATGTACTGGTAACGGGAGCGGTGTTTTCTATTATGGCAGGCGCGTATTATTGGCTGCCTAAATGGACTGGCAATATGTATAACATAGCGCTGGCTAAATGGCATTTTTGGTTATCGCTGGTAAGCGTAAATGTATTGTTTTTTCCTATGCACTTTGTAGGGCTTGCAGGCATGCCACGCCGTATACCCGACTATGCGCTACAGTTTGCTGACTTTAACGCCATTATTAGTATTGGCGGCTTTGCCTTTGGATTATCGCAGTTGTTGTTTGTAGCTGTAGTGATTAAATGCGCACGCGGCGGCGACAAGGTTCCTGCAAAAGTGTGGGAAGGCGCAGAAGGACTGGAGTGGGAGGTAGATTCACCTGCTCCGTACCATACATTTTCAACACCACCGGAAATTAAATAATGATACACGCACCGCTACTTAAGCGCTTAGTTGTTATTTGCTTAGCCATGTTCGCATTTGCATTTGCGTTAGTGCCTTTGTATGACGTGTTTTGTGATATTACCGGCATTAACGGTAAGCCATCATTAGAGCAAGCAAAGCAAAGCACGCAAGTAATACAAAATCGCGAAATAAGTGTGAGCTTTACCACGCATGCACAAAGCGGTGCACCCTTTGCTGTGAAGTCTAAAGAGTACAGTGTTGCGGTAAAGCCCGGTGCTATGCGTGAGGTAATGTTTAGCGCCAAAAATAATAGTGACCAAGATAAAGTAATGCAGGCAGTGCCTTCGGTATCACCCGGTAGAGCAGCAAAATACTTACATAAAATAGCGTGTTTTTGTTTTGATCAACAGCCATTAAAAGCAGGTGAAGAACTAGAGTTTACGTTGCTTTTTTATGTTGATACCGCACTACCAAGTGACATTGAAGAGTTAACTTTATCTTATACGGTATTTGATATTAGTGAGCGGCTAGCAGCCAATAACAACTAGCCTAACTAGTGACAACCAGGAGCAAATAAAATGAAGCAAGAATATGAGCATTATTATGTACCAGATCAAAGCCCATGGCCGATTGTTGGCGCAGTAGCATTATTTTTTATTGCAGTAGGTGCAGCTCTAACCGTAATGAGTGCCGGTAAAGAAGGTGACAGTGGCATTTATATTTTGTACGCAGGTATAGCAGTACTGCTGTATATGTTGTTTAGCTGGTTTAAAAACGTGATTGATGAGGCCGGGAAAGGCTTATATTCGGCGCAAATGGATCGCTCTTTTCGACAAGGAATGAGTTGGTTTATTTTTTCTGAAGTAATGTTTTTTATGGCATTTTTTGGCGCACTTTTTTACGCCCGTATGCTTTCTGTGCCTTGGCTTGGTGGTGCCGATAACAATACCATGACTAACGAAGTGCTTTGGCCTACATTTGAAGCTGTGTGGCCATTAATTACCACGCCAGGGGGCGACACTACCCAAGCTATGGGATGGCAAGGTCTACCGCTGATTAACACCTTAATTTTATTGACCTCATCAGTTACTTTGCATTTTGCCCATGTGGCAATAGAAAGTGATAAACGCGGCCAGTTAAAAGTGTTTTTAGGACTGACTATTTTATTGGGTGCAGTTTTTTTAGGCCTACAAGTAGAAGAATATATTCATGCGTATAACGATTTAAACTTAACATTAGATGCCGGTATTTATGGCAGCACGTTCTTTTTACTTACGGGTTTTCATGGCATGCATGTGACCTTAGGAACTATTATTTTATTGGTAGTATTTTTACGAATTTTAAAAGGACACTTTACTAAAGATAAGCACTTTGCTTTTCAAGCGGCGGCTTGGTACTGGCATTTTGTTGATGTAGTTTGGTTATGCTTATTTATATTTGTGTATGTGCTGTAGTTATTAAAGGGGCGTTATTGCCGCTAATAAAGCCAAGTTTTAGTGCGGCAATAACAACTATTAATACCACCACAGAAAATAATACGCGACGACCTAAAAAGTGAGACATAGGTCGTCCTTGGGTTTTTCCAGAGACCATAATAAATAAAGCGCGAAACAAGTTAAAAAGTATAAATAATAACAACAATACAATAAGAATTTTAATCATCACTAGGTTGACCCTTTATGCAGTTAATTAGATGGCGTGAACAAAAGTTTAGCTCAATAATCACCATTTTTATGGTGGTGATTGTAGTTTTGGTGTGTGTGCGTTTAGGTTTTTGGCAGTTAGAACGTGCGACACACAAACAACAGCAGTTAGCTTCTATTGCAACGCTGCAAACGCACGGTGTAATGAGCTGGCAGCAAATGCTTAAACTACCTAGTAACTGGAATAAAACAGGATTGTTAGTTGAGTTAACAGGGCATTTTATTAACGGTGAATATTGGCTTTTAGACAACCAAGTTTATAACGGGCAGGTGGGTTATGACTTACTGGCACTGTTAAAGCCAAATAACGAAACACATGCCATTTTGGTTAATTTAGGCTGGATAAAAGCTCCCCTATCGCGCGATACATTACCTAAAGTAACCCTACCTAAACACGCTTTTACGCTTACTGCTCAAATAAAAGAAAATAACCTCACTGCTTTTAGCCTCGAGAGTAAAACCAATAACATTGATTTACCAAAGCGAGTGCAAACAATTGAATTAAATAAGTTGAGCGAACAAAGCCAGCAATTATTAGTTAATTTTATGGCGTATCGCCAAGGTAGCGGCGATGCAATAGGTATACCTCACTATACCGCGGTTGTTATGAGCCCACAAAAACACCACGCTTATGCGGTGCAATGGTTTTTAATTGCGCTGGCGTGCGTTTTAGTGGCTATTTTTGCAAGTAAAAAAAGGACACATAATGAAAAATAACCCCCTTTTACTGTTTGTCATTTGCTGCGCTATTCCGCTAATTTTAGCGTACAGCGCGCTTAAATTAGATTGGTTACCTACCGCCATTACTAACAATGGTGAGTTTTTACAGCAACAGGTTAAATATGAAAATTGGCCGCAAAACAATCATAAGCAATGGACTATTGCCCTAAATTACTCCAATGGATGTACTACGCCTTGTAGTGAGCAATTAGCCGCACTAAATAATTTATACATAGCGCTAGGCAAAAACCAGAATAAAGTAGATGTCGCCGTGATAGGCGAAGTAAAAGCTGCCAACTCCCCGTGGAAAAGTATAGATGCGCAACCAAACTTACAACCGGCTAGTTTGTATTTAATCGACCATATGGGGCTTGTAGTGCTTGAGTATCCATTTAAAACACAGCCACAGGAAAATAGATTAGTACAAAAAGGACTATTAAAAGATCTAAAAAAATTACTGAGTTATTCTCGTTCGAGCTAAGTAGGAAGATGCCATGTATAAAAATTATAAAAACTGGGTATTAATAACGGGCTTATTGGCTTTGATAGTAGTGGCGTTGGGTGCTTATACTCGCTTAAGTGATGCCGGGTTGGGTTGCCCAGATTGGCCAGGATGTTATGGCTTTTTAACTGTACCCAAACATGAAGCCGATATAGCGCAAGCAGCACAAAGTTATCCCGATATGATGTTTGAAACCGCTAAAGCATGGAAAGAAATGATTCATCGCTACTTTGCCGGTACGCTAGGCTTGCTCATATTAGCCTTATTTGTATATGCTTTTTTAAAACGTCAATCGCCAACAACGCCAGTTAAATTACCATTACTACTGTTATTGTTAGTGATATTTCAGGCTGCATTAGGTATGTGGACGGTTACGATGAATTTACAGCCGTTAATAGTGATGGGCCACTTACTTGGTGGCTTTAGTATTTTAGCGCTGCTCACTTTATTATATTTACGATTAAACGCCAAGCCAATAATGGGGGGAGATGCAGGTGCAAGACGCTACTTTGGTTTAAGCCTAGTGGCGCTTAGCGTACTAATTATACAAATAGCGTTAGGAGGTTGGTTGGCTGCAAATTACGCTGCTCCGCATTGTAATGGCTTGCCTTTATGTAGTAATGCCCAGCCATTTTCGCTTAGTAGTGTGTTTCAGCTCCCGCTTGAGCATGGTAACTACGAGTTTGGCGTCCTGTCGCAGCAAGCACGTATGTCGATTCATTTATTACACCGTATTTGGGCATTAGTTACTTGCATAGTATTGGCATTAATTATGTGGCGAATATACAGCCGTGCCTACTCGCAAAAAATAAAAAGCTGCGCCGTTAGCGTGTTAGTTGTCTTATTTTGCCAAATTGCTTTAGGCCTCGCAGTGGTGCATTGGCATATTCCGTTAAGTATGGCACTGGCACATAACTTAATGGCTGCCATACTGTTATTAACTTTAATTAGATTATGTTATTACCTCAAAGCACGAACTTAAAAGCACGAACCTAAAATTACAAATAGAAAGGAGCGTTGTTATGGCACTTACAATAGATAAAAAAGCAATACAACCTATAAATACACTACCGCTAATTACACGTAGTTATAATTTATTACAAGATTATTTAGCCATTAGTAAATTTAAAGTAGTCGCTATGTTGGTACTGACCGCGTGGGTTGGTTTGGCGCTAGCACCCGATGTAGGCAGAGGCATGGGTGTACAGTTTATAAGCTTACTTGGCATAGGATTGCTTTCAGCAGCAGCAGCGGTAATTAACCACGTTGTTGATAGCGAAATAGACAGCAAAATGGCGCGTACTCGTCATCGCCCTGTAGCTAAAGGCCGCTTAAGTAAGGCACATGCACTGAGTTTTGCAGCAATAATAGGTGTGGCAGGTTTTATTATGCTAATGCTATGGGCAAATACACTTACCGCCATATTAACCTTATTTGCGCTGGTGGGTTATGCCTTTGTATACACCTCTTTTTTAAAGCGCGCTACACCACAAAATATTGTTATTGGTGGCCTTGCTGGCGCTATGCCACCCTTATTGGGTTGGGTGTCTGAAACAGGGCAAATGGCAGCTGCACCTTGGCTACTAGTGATGATTATTTTTACGTGGACCCCTCCACACTTTTGGGCCTTAGCTATAGCTCGTAAGAGCGATTACGCACGGGCTAAAATTCCTATGTTACCGGTTACGCATGGTATCGATTTTTCTAAAACCTGTGTGGTTGCTTACTCTGTGTTACTGGCAATTGTGTGTATATTTCCTTATTTGATAGGAATGTCGGGGTTAATTTATTTAATCGGCGCATCTGGATTAAATGCAGTCTTTATTTATAAAGCGATTAAATTAAAACTAGCCGCTAACGACGACACTGCTATGGATTTATTTCGCTTTTCAATTATTCATTTAATGGTACTCTTTATCATATTATTTATAGATAAATGGCTACTATTATGAAGCAATTATGGCTAGGGTTAGTTATTGTTTTAACACTGTTTTTATCGGCGTGCTCAGATGATAATGCACCGCCAGACGTTAATGCTTTAGTGTACGAGAATGCTAAACCTTTAGCCGACTTTAGTTTAGATGATCAACATGGCGAATTGGTTACTAAGCAGCAATTTTTAGGGCAATGGAATTTAGTGTTTTTAGGCTACACCAGCTGCCCCGATATTTGCCCGTTAACACTGGCTAAACTAAATGCGGTGTATAAAAATTTACGTAGTGATTACCCAGTGCAAATTTGGTTTGTATCGGTAGATCCCAAACGAGATACCCCAGCAAAACGCAAAGACTATATTGATTACTTTAATCCCGATTTTTTAGCGGTTTCGGGGGAGCACAAACACCTTTTTCCTATGGTAAGAGGGTTAGGCTTAATTTACGCTATAAGTGATAGTAGCGAGTCAGAGTATGCAGTTGATCATAGTGCTTCAGTGGCTATGGTCGATGGCAATGGGGCGGTAAGAGCTATATTTAAACCTGAATTTAAACAAGGTAGCGTGCCGTTAATAAATTCCAAAGAGTTAACTCAAGAATTTAAAAAAATAGCTGATTATTATAAAAACTAGTTATTTAAACAGTAAATTAAAAAAGGAGCCCTAGGCTCCTTTTTTACTGCTGTAATTTAAGCTATTCAATAACCCAAGGCTGCGAAAACCAAAAATAGCTACCAGCATTGTTAATTGCAGGGGCGGTACAATTAAAGCGCGAACGACCTTTATTGAGCGCTTTAGGTGAGGTGACTTCTACTGTGTTTTTATTTATCCAGGTTAAATTAGCCTGGCCAACACTCGATACATAACAAGCAAACTGACTTTTATGAAAATCCCCCATAGTAAACTCAATAGTGAGTTTGGGTGGGTTTTGCGCCGTTACACTGTCTTCATAAGTGAGCGCGGTTATATTAAATGCGCGAGAATTCAATTTAGTGATCAGCGTATCTAATTTACTATAAAAGCCCGAAGCCGGAAAACGCGGTAAGCGACTAAAGTTAGAATCTTTATTTACAGCGCCAGAATGCTGACCTATACCAATAAAACCAAGCTCGGTTACTAGGGCTTGTAACTTATTGTTAAACTCGCCATACGGATAAGCTAAATATTTATAATCATGGCCAATTTCTGTTTTTATACGCTGCTGTGAATGTAGGATGTCTTGTTTAATGCGGGCTTGCCATTGTGCATCGCTTTCGTTTGCAAGCATATGGTGTAAGTAATCGTGTTGGCCACTATGATTGGCAATAAGTGCGCCTTTTTTTGCTAGCTCTTGGAGTTTATCCCAGCCCATTACATAGCCTTTACCTTCGTCTATTAGCTTAGGATTGACAAAAATTGTGTACGGATAGCCAAACTTTTCTAAAATTGGCGCTGCTTGCTCGTAATTATTGTTGTAACCATCATCGAAAGTAATAGCGACGGTTTTATCTGGTAAAGTGTGTTTTTGCTGCAACGCAGTTATCAGCTCATCTAAAGGAATAACATTAAAGTTATGCTCTTTTAAATAACTTAAGTGCTCAGTAAAAGTGCTCGCGCTAACACTGGTTACCGCCGGAAGGGTTTCACTAACGTGATGATACTGTAAAATAACGGCTGCTTGAGCGCGCAGTGAAATACTAATAAGGATAAATAATACTAAATGAAACAATTTCTTATACATAATAAAGCACACCATAAAAGCTTGTTGTTGTTAGCGGGTCCGATGATATTATCAAATATTACCGTCCCACTGTTAGGAATTGTTGATACTGCAGTAATTGGCCACTTAGGGAGCGCTCATTATTTAGCCGGTATTGCGCTGGGATCTGCGGTTATATCAATATTATTTTGGCTCGCAGGCTTTTTAAGAATGAGCACCACAGGGTTAGTGGCACAAGCTTATGGGCAAAACGATTTAACCCAATTGGCGGCGTTATTAAAACGCAGCTTAGTGCTTTCTTGCTTTGTTGCCGTATTGCTTATCGCCTTATCGCCTTTAATAAAACACGCCATTGCATTTTTATCGGCGGCCAATAGCGACGTGCTTACGCAAGCGTATCAGTATTTTAGTATTCGTATTTTTAGTGCGCCTGCGGCCTTATGTAATTTAGTACTATTAGGCTGGATGCTAGGTATGCATTATGGCCGTGGGCCGTTTTATTTATTATTAGTGACTAATATTACCAATATAGTGCTCGATATATATTTTGTTGTATACCTAGATTGGGCGGTAGCAGGCGCTGCATGGGCGTCACTTATTGCCGATTACACCGCGTTAGTTTTTGCCGTGGTGTTAGTTATTAAATTAGCTAAAAAACGCGGCATAAAACTAAGCGTACCAGGTTGGTTTAGCATTACAAAAATGGCAAACCTACTAAGCTTAAACCGTGATATTTTTATTCGCTCATTTATTTTACAGCTCTGCTTTAGCTTTATGACCTTTTACGGCGCACGAATTGGCGAAACCACGCTAGCAGCAAATGCAGTATTACTTAACTTTTTAATGTTGGTAAGCTTTGCACTCGACGGCATTGCTTATGCCAGTGAGGCAAAAGTAGGGCATGCTAAAGGTCAACAAAGTGTAAAAAATATTGAGCTTTGGGTAAAAATAAGTGTGTTTTGGGGCGCGCTATTTGCCTTAGCATACAGTTTGTTTTTTGCTATATTTGGCCGCTATATTATTACGCTATTAACTAATGTGCCGGAAGTGATCACCACGGCTACGCTGTACTTGCCTTGGATTATAGCCTTGCCATTATTGGCAATGAGTTGCTTTTTATTTGATGGTGTATTTGTTGGACTTACCCGGGCAAAGGCAATGCGAAATAGTATGTTGCTCTCAGCAAGTGTTGGTTTTTTTGGTGTATTTGCAGTGTTTCATCAGTGGGAGAATAATGGTTTATGGTTAGCAATGAGCTGCTTTATGCTAATGCGAGGAGTAACATTAATAGTGAAATACCAAAAGTTAAAGGCAAATAATCAGTTATTAGATTAAGGTAATTTGGTGGCTTATTTCCATAGGTCGGGGTCGTGGTTTTTAGGCTCAATATTTTTAAGTACTTGTGAAAAGCGATTAGCAAAAATACCGCTGTAGCCCCAAGCAGCAAAAAACAAAGCTGGCACTAAAATAACAACGCCAATAATTTGCAAGCTGTAGTGACTGTAATAGCCTAAAAAAATAAATATCACGGCTAGCACAAACAGTGCTACGCCGCGAAAAAAACGCTTTAAGCTAAGCTTAGGGTTGCTCCCTAAGCTATATATAAGCGACTTTAGCATTAAAAATGCTTATTAATAGTAAGAATGATCGCCCGCTTGGTGCTCAGTAATATCGGCAACACCAGTGATCTCTTCAAACTTTTCGATCATCTCTTTTTCAATGCCTTCTTTTAATGTGACATCGATCATAGAACAACCATTACAACCACCGCCAAACTGTAATACAGCAATACCTGCAGCGGTAATTTCCACTAAGCTTACTTGGCCACCGTGGTTAGCAAGTTGTGGATTTACTTCGGTTTCTAGCATGTGTTGTACGCGTTCGTTTAGCGATGCATCACCGCTAATTTTACGCGCTTTAGCATTAGGTGCTTTTAGTGTTAACTGAGTACCCATTTTGTCGGTAACAAAATCAATTTCAGCGTCTTCTAAAAAGGGTGCACTTTCTGCATCTACAACGCCGTCAAAACCATTAAAGTTTAGGCGAATATCGCTGTCTTCTACAGCGTCTTCTGGACAATAAGAAACACCACATTCCGCTTGTGATGTACCAGGGTTTACAACAAAAACACGAATGTTGGTTTGTTGTGCTTGATCTGCTAATAGTTTAGCAAAATGCGCTTGTGCTGTTTCGGAAATTGAAATCATAAGACCGTCTATACTTGACTAAATTACTCGGATACTGCATATCATACCCCGCTCATCGTGTTGCGGCTAGTGTTGAGCGTAAAAAGTTGGCATCTATTTTAAGCAATGCTAGCGTGCAAACAACAAACATTTTATGAGTAAATTATATGCGTATAATAATAAAAATAACATTAATGATAATGGTGGCAATACTGAGTTTTTCAACTCAAGCTAAACCATTGTCTTACTACTTTGCAGAGGATGTTGAGTTTGATCCAAGTATACCCACTCCAGAGCAAGTGCTTGGTTATCAAGTAGGTGAGTGGCATGTAAGGCACGATCAGTTGGTGCGTTATATGGAAATACTAGCACAAAAAAGTGATCGAATTAATTTTGAAGTAATAGGGCGCACGCACGAACAGCGACCATTAGTGATGCTGACTATTACCGCCGCCAATAAATTAAAAAATATAGAGCAAATTCGCCAGGCCCATTTAGCGCGTTTAACGCCTAGCAACACGCAATCATCAGAGCAGCCTGGTGTTGTATGGATGGGGTACAGCGTACATGGTAATGAGTCGTCGGGCAGTAATTCTGCATTGCTGGTGGCGTATTACTTAGCCGCAGCGCAAGGTAATGAAATAAATGAGTTATTAAATAATACCGTTATTTTACTCGACCCTTCACTTAATCCCGATGGTTTAGCTCGTTTTGCTAATTGGGCTAATAGTAATCGTGGTATGAACTTATCGTCAGACCCCGTTACCCGAGAACACATGGAAAGCTGGCCAAGTAGCCGTACTAATCATTACTGGTTTGACTTAAACCGCGACTGGTTATTACTACAACACCCAGAATCGCTTGCGCGTATTGCAAAGTTTCATCAGTGGAAACCAAATATTTTAACCGACTTTCATGAAATGGGGCCAAACAGCAGTTACTTTTTTCAGCCCGGTATTCCATCGCGCAAACACCCTATTACGCCTGATGAAAATGTCAGCTTAACTAAAGCAATTGCAAATTATCATGCTAAAACATTAGACGAAAATAATGCGCTATACTTCACCGAAGAAAGCTTTGATGACTTTTATTACGGTAAAGGCTCAACTTACCCAGACGTAAATGGTGGCGTAGGTATTTTATTTGAACAAGCCAGTTCGCGCGGGCATATTCAAGAAACCGCAAATGGGCCTCTCAGCTTTGCTTTTACTATTAAAAACCAGCTGCTTACTAGTTTATCAACATTTAAAGCCGCGATAGACAACCGCCAAGCCTTACTCGATTACCAAGCTAAGTTTTATAACCAGGCGATAGATTTAGCAGCCGATGAAAGCTTTCAAGGTTATGTAGTTGCAGGTGCAGCCGATAACACCCGAGTTAACGACTTTTTAAGCATACTGCAACAGCACCAAATTAACGCTTACCCTTTAACAAAAGAGCTAAAAGCAGGTGGTGAAACTTATTCTAGCAATAGCTATTTTGTGCCTTTAGCACAGCCACAATACCGTTTAGTTAAAGCTATTTTTAGCGAACAAAAAAACTTTGCCGATAACACTTTTTACGATGTATCTGGCTGGACACTAGCGCATGCATTTAATTTACCCTTTGCTAAAGTAACCAGTAGTTGGGGATTAAAAGTTGCTGATAACGCATGGCAACAAGCCGCTACACCGCGCTTTGCACAACTTAATGAAGGGTATGCATTTGGCTTTTCGTGGGATGATACCTTGGCGCCAAAAATGCTCAATAGTTTACTGCAGCAAGGGGTAAAAGCCCGTGTTGCATTAAATTCATTAACGGCTAAGTCAGTAAACAGCGAAGAAGTAAATTTTGCAGCGGGGAGTATTATTATTCCTGCAGGGTTACAAACAAATAGTGATTGGATAGCACAGCTTAATCAGGCGCAAAATGAGTTTGGCATTGCTATTAAGCCAATAACGTCAGGATTAACCAGTAAAGGTGCCGATTTAGGGTCACGCTCAATGGCGGTGCTTAGCGCTCCCAAAGTGCTGCTGTTAGGCGGTAAAGGGGTAAGCCAATATGAAGCTGGAGAAGTGTGGTACTACCTAGACCGTTTTGTGGGTGTTGCTCCAACCATTGTTGAGCTAGATCGTTTGGGCTCAATTGAGCTAAGTAATTACAGCCATATTGTGCTGGCTCATGGTAACTACAGTGGTTTATCTGACGCTGATAAAGTGGCCATAAAAGGTTGGGTTAGAAAAGGCGGTGTTATTTGGGGTCACAAAGGCGGTGCTAAATTTTTAGCGGATCAGCAACTATTAAAAGCCAGCTACTTGTCTCGCAAAGAAGTAGCCAGTGCGTTTAAAACCGACGGTTTAAACTATGCTGATAAAGAGCATTTAGCTGGGCGTCAGCGTATTGCAGGCGCTATTTTTAATACCCATGTAGATTTAACTCACCCACTTACCTTTTCATTACCACGTAATACGCTACCTGTATTTAAAAATAGCACTTGGTTGCTGGAGACCTCAGAGGCACCGTTTGTTAATGTGCTTACCTATACTGAGCAGCCATTACTTGCGGGCTTTACCGATGCTGTAAATGTTACTCAAGTTGCCGGCGCAGCAGGCTTAATTGCGCACTCTTACGGGCGTGGAGCAGTAATTGGTATGACCGACGATCCGGTGTTTAGAGGTTATTGGTACGGTACAAGTAGGTTACTTAGTAACGCATTGTTTTTTGGCCACACGTTTCGGGTAAGTGGCGACTAACTATTAAAATTTTAAATAGGCGTTAAGCAAGTGGTAAAAGCCCACACTTGTTTAGCGCCTGCCTGTTTTAAAGCCTGGGTGGCTGCATTAAGTGTAGCGCCTGTGGTCATAATATCATCAACAATTGCCACCGTTTTACCACTCATATCTGCAGTACATATAAATGCGTCTTTTAAATTTTTAACCCGCTTAGCTTTAGTTAGCTTAGATTGTGCGTGCGTTTTTTTATTACGTAACAGCGAATCACTAAGTAAATTAAAAGATGATAAACACGGTTGCCATACTTGTGTTACTTGATTAAAACCGCGCTGAAAAAATCGACTTTTATGCAGTGGTAATATAATAAAGGTATCGGGCAGCGGGTAATCAGGAGTAAAAAAAGTACTCAATTGTTTAGTAATAACTTGTTGTAATGCATTTTTATAATGTATTTGATTATTAAACTTAAGTTGCTTCAGCCATTGCTCAAAAGGGGGCTGGTAAAACGCACAGGAAAATAACTTATCAAATTCGCAGTTAGGAAACATTTCAATAATATCAGGGCGATATAGCAAGTTTTTTTGCTCGCTTAAATCAAATAATGGTAAATCTTCTAAGCAATACTCACACAAGCCCAGCGCGGCTGGGACTGGGCCTTGGCAAAGTACGCAATGCGACTCAAACAGCCAATTTATAAATGCGTGCTTCATCGGATAAATATACTCATTACAATCGCCTAGTTAAACGCTATTATAAACTTCAGTTTGGTTAAGGTTTGGCAAATATGCAAAATGAATTAGTGTTACTACATGGTTGGGGTATGAACAAAGGTGTATGGCAATTAGTGCAGCCAGAGCTAGCATTTATTCATAATAACAACGTACGCAGTATTGATTTACCTGGCTACGGTAGTAGTAAAACATGCCCAAACCCTTATACCTTACACAGCGCTGCAGCACTTTTAAGTGAGCAGTTAAAACCACACTCTATTTTAATGGGTTGGTCTTTAGGTGGGTTATTTGCACTATATATTGCTAAACATTGGCCCGAAAAAGTAGCTAAAGTGATACTTGTTGCTGCTAGCCCCTTTTTTGCAGAGCAAGCGCCGTGGCCGGGTATAAAAGCACAGGTTTTAACGCAATTTAAAGAGCAGCTTGTTAATCATGGTGAAAAAACCATAGAGCGATTTTTAGCTATTCAGGCAATGGGCAGCGAATCGGCTCGTGATGACGTAAAACAACTTAAACAATTGCTAAATCAATATAAAGCCCCTGAAAATGAGGCTTTGACTGCGGGTTTAGATATTTTACAAAATGAAGATTTACGAGCGCTATTTACTCATTGCCCTGTGCCTATAAGCGCTATATTTGGTCGTTTAGATGCACTTGTTCCTTATAGAGCAATTGCCCAAATGGCAGCACTTAATACTGAGTTTGAGTATGAAGTATTAGATAAAGCGTCACATGCTCCTTTTATTTCTCATAAAAATGAATTTATATCTGCCGTTAAATCAATGCTTTAAAATAGAGCGACGAATAGCGCTGGTTAAAGCTTTATTTTGCGCATTAGTTGAGCGATAATTAAACAATATTTATTTTAATGGAGATTTAATATGCCAATAGGATCTGCATTTAATAGTGGCCTAGAAGGGTTTAACCGAGCTAGCCAAGGAATTGAAAGAGCCAGCGCAGAAATTAACCGTGCCAGTATTGAACAACAAGACGATGCGCAACTAGCACAGCAGCGCCAACTTACGGCTGCTCGCTCAGAAGAAGCGGTTACTGCGCCAGTAGCAAAACCTGCCCGTATTGATGAAGCTTTGGTAAACTTAAAAGTTGAAGAGTTTAACGCTAAAGCGAATACGCAATCGATTCAAACTGCCGATGATGTGCTCGGTACATTAATTGATATAAACGTTTAAATATTATGAATATTGTCACGCCATTCCCGTCTATTAATATAAACACCGCAAATGTTTATACCGAAACTGCACGGCGTGATAATCAGTTGCGAGAAGTTATTCCCCCGCCAGCATCAAGTACGGCTAGTAGCACCGAAAATAAAGCTCAAAGTGATGCCGAAAAAGCTAAATTACCGGGTAACAGTGACCCAGCTACTTACGACGCTAAAGGAAAGCTGATAGGTGAAAAGTCTGTTGAGGCACGTGACGAAAGTTCAGGCAATTCAGATAATGCTGAGCAAGAAAACGAGCAAGAAAAAAACCAAACAACAGAACAAGAAGCAGCAAAAGAAGAGCAGCAGTTAGCGCAACAAGCACTACAAATTAAAGAGCTTAAAGCGCGTGATACCGAAGTACGTGTGCACGAACAAGCGCATGCAGCAGTGGGTGGGCAACATGCGGGCTCGCCTAGTTATGAGTATCAGCGTGGCCCAGATGGCACTAATTACGCTGTGGGTGGCGAAGTGCAAATAGATGTGGGGGCTATAAGTGGCGATCCACAAGCAACCATAGAAAAAATGCAAACAGTACGTGCAGCAGCACTTGCCCCTGCTCAACCATCGGGTGCAGATAGAGCAATTGCTGCCGATGCCACGCAAAAAATAGCCACCGCACAGGCTGAACTTGCAAGCCCAAAAAGTAATGAAGACGAAAAAACAACAAGTAAAGCAGCCGCTTCACTTTCAAGTAATGATAGCAGTGAAGAAAAAACAGCAAAAAGTGCAGAGCAAACGCGCGATACACAAGTTGAAGCACGCGCTGGGCGCATTGCTAATTTTTATCAAATGGCGACATCGCCCGCAAGCAACAGCGGTTTTTCAGCGCAAATATAGTTAACCTGAACTCTGGTTAAGAGATTTACTAACGTATTGAATTATAATTATATTTAACTTTATTTTCTCTAGCCAGAGATTTTCAGTGAAAATAAGGCGAGTTTACGCGTCAATAGCTGGCCTATTGCAAGTAAATTCAACGCAGTTAGCGCTGAAAATAACTGCTTGAGATAGGTTTATTATCCGGAGATCAGGTTAGTTATGTAGCTTAAGCAATACTGAGCTTAAAGCTTTTATCAAAATACCCAAATAAAAAAACCGCTAACGCGGTTTTTTATTTTTAGCTATATAAGTATTACTTTTTCAGTTTAGCGTTAGCAAATGCATCAGCAAACGCATTGCCCATTAGCGCATTACCATTATCACGCTTTGGCTTAGCAGCTCTTGGCTGTGAGTTGTTGTTAGCGCGTGGCTTTTGCGCAGCAGGAGCTGCTGGCTTATTACTGGTATCAATGTCGTCATCTAGGCGCATGGTAAAGCTAATGCGTTTACGTGCGGCATCAACTTCAACTACTTTAACTTTTACAATGTCACCAGCTTTAACAACTTCACGCGGATCAGAGATAAACTTATTAGTAATTGATGAAATATGTACTAAACCATCTTGATGTACACCTACATCAACAAAAGCACCAAAATTAGCAACGTTAGATACAACACCTTCTAAAATCATTCCTGGTTTTAGATCGCTTATTTTTTCTACGCCGGCTTTAAATTCAGCAGTTTTAAACTCAGGGCGAGGATCGCGCCCTGGCTTATCAAGCTCGCTAATAATATCGGTAACGGTAGGTAAACCAAATTTATCGTCAATGTAGTCGTTAGCGGCTAACTTATTTAAAAAGTTGCTGTTACCCATTAAGCTATTTACATCAATGCTATTGTGCTCACAAATACGCTTAACAACAGGGTAAGCCTCAGGGTGAACAGATGAGTTATCTAGCGGATCGCTGCCGTTGTTAATACGTAAAAACCCTGCGGCTTGTTCAAACGCTTTTGGCCCTAAACGCTCTACTTTTTTAAGCTCACTGCGTTTTGCAAACGAACCATTAGCATCGCGATAGTTAACAATATTTTGCGCTAAGGTTTTGTTTAAACCAGAAACGCGGGTTAGTAATGGCACCGAGGCCATATTTAAATCTACGCCTACAGAGTTTACACAGTCTTCTACTACTGAGATCAGGCTTTGCCCTAATTGGCTTTGCGATACATCGTGCTGATATTGACCTACACCTATGGCTTTAGGCTCAATTTTAACCAGCTCAGCTAGAGGGTCTTGTAAACGACGGGCAATAGAAACCGCGCCTCTTAGAGAAACGTCTAAATTAGGAAATTCATTAGCAGCAAGTTCTGAGGCAGAATAGACCGATGCACCCGCTTCGCTAACCATAATTTTATTAAGTTTAAGCTCGGCATTAGCTTTCATTAGTTCAGCAATTAACTTATCAGACTCGCGAGACGCGGTGCCATTACCAATCGCAATAAGCTCAACCTTATGTTGACGACAAAGCAGCTCTAAGGTGCGTACAGATTTTTCCCAGTGATTTTGTGGCGCATGTGGGAAAATAGTTTGTGTGGTTAAAAGTTTGCCAGTGCTATCTACAATCGCAATTTTACAACCGGTACGTAGACCAGGATCGAGCCCTAGAGTAGTACGCGGGCCAGCTGGTGCGGCCATGAGTAGGTCTTTTAAGTTTTTAGCAAATACATCAATTGCACCGGTTTCGGCTTTTTCGCGCATAGCCGCTAAAAATTCATTTTCTAAGTGTAAGCCTAGTTTAATTTTCCACGCCCACTGCACCACAGTTAATAACCAGCTGCTAGCTGCTTGGTTTTTAATATCTAAGCGATAATGATCAGCTATCATTTGAGCACAAAGTTGCGCTGAATTTTCTGAGCTTGGTTCAGGATTAATATTAAGCTGTAAAATGCCTTCATTACGGGCTCTAAGCATAGCAAGCGCACGGTGCGAAGGTACTTTTTTAAGAGCCTCTTGATGCTCAAAGTAGTCACGATATTTAGCGCCAGCTTGTTCTTGGCCTTTAATTAAGCTGCTTTCAATAACCCCATTTTGACTAATGTAGCTTCTGAACTTCGCGAGTAACTTGGCGTCTTCGGCAAAACGCTCCATTAAAATAAACTTAGCACCTTCAAGGGCTGATTTTGTATCAGCTATGCCTTTATCGGCACTTACAAACTGCTCAGCTTGCTGCTCTGGATCTAGGTTGGCATCATTAAATAGTGCATTGGCAAGCGGCTCTAATCCCGCCTCTATTGCTATTTGCCCTTTGGTACGACGCTTTGCTTTATAAGGCAGGTATAAATCTTCAAGCTCAGTTTTACTTTGTGCAGCATTAATATCGGCGCTTAGCGCTGCAGTTAGTTTTTTTTGTGACTCTATAGTTGATAAAATAAAGCTACGGCGCTCTTCAAGCTCTCGTAAATACGACAACCTTTGCTCTAACAACCGCAGTTGCGTGTCGTCTAGTCCGCCGGTTACTTCTTTTCTGTAACGGGCAATAAAAGGAACCGTTGCGCCTTCATCAAGTAACTTTGTTGCTGCAACAACTTGTTGCTGTTGTGCGTTTAACTCACTGGCTAAACGTGCAGAGATATCGCTCATGCAAAAACCTTATAAAACAAAAATAAGACCAGTTAAATTAACTTAACTGGCGGGTCAATTGCTTGAATAATATCACAGGGGAGGGTAATAAAAAGGTCTTAAAGCAAGCTATTTTGCTTGCTTTAAGATGTAACAATCAAAGCGATAACTTTAATTGTTGTAAAGCGCTTTAATGGGGGTGATCTACGCTCTCTAGTACTTCACTAAATGAGTTAGCAATAGGGGTTATGTGCACAGGTATTTGCAGTGTTTTGGCAATTTCGCGAGCTGAAATTAAGCCACATATTTCATTATTAGCAGTAGTCACTAATAAAAACATAGCGCCACGGTGCTCCATTGTTTGTAGTGCATCGCCAATACATGCGTAGCTTAAGCTTTGCATGCTTACACCGAGTAAATTAGTTAACGGGGTCATTAAGTGGTGTAAGTTAACTTCGCTGCGCGGCAAGCCTATACGCTGGGCTATTATCATTGTTTTTGAGCTTTGTAAGTCTGCACTCGAAACAATGCCTATTAGCTTATGCTGCTCGTCGGTGACTAAAATAAAGTTTGAAGGTTGCACACTAAGTTGTTTTAGCGCTTGCTCAATGGTTGTATCGAATGATGCACGCACTGGTATTTTATTCGTAAAGTTATTAATCATTTTAATAGCAGGAGAGGTTAAATCAATAAGCGGTTGTTCAACAGCAAACGTGTTAGCAATAACGCCATGAGAAATATCTTGAATACGAAGTTCTTTAAAGTTAGACATATTAGTCACCTTATTTAGTTATAAAATTTAATAGTTTGAAAAGTAAGTTATTAAATTAAATAGCTAGGTGGGCCTCGCTGATGCGCGCAGCTAAAAGGTTTGTCTAAAATAGTACTCTGGTAATAAGAGTAGGGTGCTTTAGGGAGTGGTTGCAGTACCCTAAGGCTAATAACATAGGCATGAGAATCAAAGTCTATGTCGGGATTTGTTTGATCAGGAGTGTCACAAGCAATAAAGTGGGGAGTAACTATACTTGAGTCTAGTTGGGTGTTTTTAGGGCTAGCATGCAAAGTCAAACTTACACTCATGAAGAGTGCAAACAATACGGCATTACTTAATATGCGCGATACTATGTTTGACATAAATACGACCTTAATTAACGAGTCTCAAATTAAAATTGTGTAACTTGAGTTAAATCAGTTATAGCTCATTGCATTAAGTTACACAATAAAAAGTTAATATGATCTGAATCAAAGCAGCTTAACTATTTTTTTGATAGCTAATGCTATTTACGTACCACTGTTTTTTGCCTTGAGGGGTGATAACGTCAAACTCGTCATCTACTTGTTTTTTTAACAACGCTCGCGCCATTGGTGAATCAATCGAAATATAGTCTTTACGCTCGTAAATTTCATCGGGACCGACAATTTTAAACTTTTTAGTCTCGCCTTGCTCATTTTCAATTTCAACCCAAGCACCAAAAAACACTTTGCCATCTTGCACAGGCGAATAATCAATAATTTTTAAGTCGGGTATGCGCTTACGTAAGTAGCGCACACGGCGGTCTATTTGCCGTAGAAGCCGTTTATTATATTTAATTTATAACCCCACAAAGAATACTATTTTCAGATCTATCTCCTAGGCTGGCCGCCCAGCTTACTATTTTGGTGATTTCAGGGCGTTTTACATTCCATAAATGGGTATGTTCTTGTTGTAATTGTAAGTAGCCTTCGCGGGTAATTAAGTTTGTTTTCACGCCATGTTCTTTTTTAATACTCATACAGAGCAAGGTATTAAAATAACCCAAACTTGTCGAGTGTATTATTAATAAAACACGCGCACAAATGAGTTTGAAATGTTCAGTAACAATCTAAGCGGCTAATAAATTGTTGCTTACAGGTTTTTTCATTTATATTAATGGGTAATAGATTATAAAAATAAGAAACACAATGGGACACGAAACGACAAAAGTATTGGTTGTAGATGATGACATGCGTTTACGCAGCTTACTGGAGCGCTATTTAGTAGAGCAAGGCTTTATTGTAAGAACAGCGGGTAATTCAGAGCAAATGGATCGGCTTATCGAACGTGAAAACTTTCATTTAATGGTGCTCGATTTAATGCTGCCGGGTGAAGATGGTTTGTCTATTTGTCGTCGTTTACGCCAAAAAGAAAACGACATTCCAATTGTTATGCTTACCGCTAAAGGTGATGAGGTTGACCGTATTATTGGCCTTGAATTGGGAGCAGACGACTACATTCCAAAACCATTTAATCCACGAGAGCTGTTAGCGCGAATAAAAGCTATTTTACGACGCCGTGCCAAAGAAGTGCCGGGCGCACCTGCTGCAGAAGAAAATTTGATTGAATTTGGGCGATTTTCGCTTAATTTAGCCACTCGCGAAATGAGCGAAGGCGAAAAAACAATTTCCTTAACCAGTGGCGAATTTGCAGTGCTTAAAGCGCTGGTCTTGCATCCACGTGAGCCGCTGAGCCGTGATAAATTGATGAACCTAGCGCGCGGGCGAGATTACAGCGCACTGGAGCGCAGTATTGATGTGCAAGTGTCGCGACTTCGCCGCATGATTGAGTTAGATGCCGCCAGCCCACGTTATATTCAAACTGTTTGGGGCTTAGGATATGTATTTGTTCCCGATGGTGAAAAGTAATTTATATGGGACTATTTCCGCGTAGTGCATTTGGGCAAACCGTTTTTTTAGTGGCGGCTTTGCTGTTAATAAATCAAATAGTATCTTACGTAACGGTGAGCTTATACGTAGTAAAACCTACCATTGAGCAAGTTAATTTAATGCTGGCTAAGCAAATTAAAACCGTATTTATTGACTGGGAAGATGGTGTTGAAGTAACTAATGAAGTATCGGATAAGTTTTTTGAAATTACCGGTATTGAAGTCATGACTCAGCATGAAGCAATGCGCAGTGGTTTGGGGCAAAGTCGCGAATATTCGGTATTATCGCGTAGTATGTCTGAGCAGCTAAATGGTTCTGCGCGGGTGCGTATTAGCCAAACCGATCCACTCATATACTGGGTAGAAGCCCCGCAAGCATTAGGTTATTGGGTAAAAGTGCCGCTTAGTGGGTTTAAAGAAAATAACCTCGAGTTTTTAACCTTTTACTTATCAAGTATTGGTTTTTTAAGTGTATTAGGTGGCTGGTTATTTGCTAGGCACTTAAATAGGCCGCTAAAAGCATTGCAACAAGCGGCGGTTAAGGTAGGTAAAGGCGATTTTAGTACTAAGTTAGCCGAACAAGGATCGAGTGAAGTTATTGCTGTAACACGGGCATTTAATCAAATGTCGCGGGGTATTGCTGCGCTTGAAAATGATCGTCGGCTGTTAATGGCAGGGGTGTCTCATGATTTACGCACTCCACTAACCCGCATTCGTTTAGCCACCGAAATGATGGCAGATGAAGATGACTATTTGCGTGAAGGCATTATTTACGATATTGAAGACATGAACGGCATTATCGATCAGTTCATTGAATATTTACGCCATCACAAACGTGAAGAGCTAAGCTGTGAGGACATTAACGCGTTAGTGGCAGAGGTAGTGCACACTGAGCTTAAACACCAGCGAGTAATTACCTTTAAAGGTAATCCTAGTATTGGCAATATACCTATTAGTGCAGTGGCAATTAAGCGTGTAATAACCAATATGATTGAAAATGCGCTGCGTTACTCAGAAGGTGATATTGAAGTGCTCTGCTATTTTAATAGCAATAAAAAGTATGTTGTTATTGCGGTAAACGATAGTGGCCCGGGTATACCAGAGGGCGAACTGGAGTCGGTATTTGAGCCGTTTAAGCAAGGCGATACAGCACGTGGTAGCGAGGGCAGCGGTTTAGGGCTGGCTATTATTAAACGCATTATAGATATGCATGACGGTAAAGTTAAATTATCTAACCGGCCTGAGGGCGGGTTAAGTGCACAAATTTACTTACCAATTAAAGTATAATACCAACCCACTTTACTGCAGCGGGTTGGTATTAAGTTGTGCTGGCCAAAATTATAAATACGCAGTAAGCGATTAAAGTGCTTTAAAACGAATAGCCGTACCGCCACTGGTGGCCAGCTTAAGCGTTAATTTATCGCTTGCAGTAACAAGGCGTTTTTCGATAGTTAAATCGTACGGATTATTTTTCCATTCGGCATTCTTACCATCTTTATAAATATGTGCCTCAAACTGTTTGCCGTTATCTAAAAAGTCTAAACTAATCTCAATAGTACGCGCTTGCTCGTCAGTCACTGCGCCTAAATACCAGTCGTTGCCGGTATATTTGTCGCGCTTTCGCTCTTTTCGCGCAAATACAATAAAGTCACCTACTGCACCATCAAGGGCAATGCTTTGTTGCCAGTCGGTCGGTACGTCTTGAATAAATTGAAATGCATCGGGTTTAGCTAAATAATTTTTAGGTAGGTCGGCCGCCATTTGAATCGGACTATACAATACAACATACAATGCTAGTTGTTTAGCCAGCGTAGTTTGCGGGCGATTAGTATTAGCGCCTAAACCGTTAAAACTTAAATCGAAAATACCAGGAGTAAAATCCATAGGCCCAGCAAGCATGCGGGTAAATGCCAGCATAGCAATGTGCTCGGGTGGATTAGGAGGAGTACCCCATGCGTTAAACTCTTGTCCGCGTGCGCCTTCTCGAGTGATCCAGTTTGGATAAGTACGGCGCAGTCCGGTATCTTTAATCGGCTCGTGGGTGTTAATACTTATTTTATGTTTAGCAGCTAGCTTAACGTTATGTAAGTACTCGTTAACCATAAATTGGCCGTCGTGCCACTCATGGCGAGCTATACCGTTTTTGTCAATGCGCTTAATGTTTCCGCCATCGGCTACGTAACCGGTTTTAACTTGGCTAACGTTAGATTTTTCATACAATACAAAGGCATCTGCCATTTGCTTGCGATAGTTACTGACGTTGCCGGATGTTTCGTGATGGCCAATGAGTTGCACGCCTGTTTGCTTAGAATATTTTGTTAGCGCTGCTATATCAAAATCATCGTAGGGCTGAGTAAAGCTAAACACATCACCATTAAAAAACCAGTCGCCATCCCAGCCTGTGTTCCAGCCTTCAACTAATACGCCATCAAAACCATATTTGGCGGCAAAGTCCATGTAGTATTTGGTATTTTTTGTAGTAGCGCCGTGCTTGTCGCCGCTGCCCCAAGTGTGTGTGTTTATATGCATACCCCACCAAATACCTATGTATTTACCAGGTTTTACCCACGACACGTCACCGAGTTTATTCGGCTCATTTAGATTTAAAATAATATCTGAGTTAACTAAATCAACGGCTTTTTCGCCAATTTGAATAGTGCGCCATGGAGTATTAAATGCGCCCTGTTTTTTAACGGCAACACCACTCGACCATGGCGTTAAATCGGCTTGAAAAACCCCAGGGCGGCGTTGATTAAGTACCATGGCGGCGTAATCAACAAGGGCGGCTTCATGAATACTAATATGCACACCATCTTGGTTTTTAAAGGTAAATGGCGTATGTACCAATGCGGCATCGTTTAATGGGGTGGTATTATATACATATTCGTAGCGATTCCAGCCGCGGGCAGGGATCCACCAAGCTGTAGCTGTGTGGCTGTTATTAACAGCAAACTCGGTAAGCTCTTTGGTTATTTCAATATTGTTAAGGCCTGCTTGTTTTGGTACTTCGTATCTAAAACCCACGCCACTATCAAACGCTTTAAAGCGCACGCTATAAGTACCGCCTTGAGGTTGTGGCTTAGCAAAGGTTACAGTTACCTCGTTATGCTGATCTACAACCGTTTGTCGCTCGCCCCAAGGTTGTTGCCACTGAGTGTTGGTACTTTGTTGTTGAACTTTGGTTATTTTAAAGCTGTTACTAAACGGTGCATGTTGTTTAAATTCAAACCCGAGAGCAGAATTATTAATGACTGTTTTATTTTTAAAACTAATAGAATAACTAGGTGTACTCTGCTCGTCTGAGATGATTATTTTTATATTACCGTCAGGCGATTGTACGGTAGCTGTTTGAGCAACCGTGATACTTGAAAAAGCCATGAGTAGCAGTGCCAATGTGCGCATAATAGTTCCTTGGGTTAGCGACGTGTTTGGCTATCAAGCATAAAGCGAGAGGGTGGTGAATACGACAGGTTGCATACGTATTCAGGGTGATAAAAAGTGAGCAGTGAGGTTGCTTGTACGCTAAGCAATAAAAAAGGGCTCTGTTGAGCCCTTAATTTAGTATTGCTTAGATTGCGAGATTATTTTTTATCAAAAGCGCGTTGCATAAAGTTTGGCGTAGCTAATGCACCGTGATGAATGCCGTTGTTGTAGTATTCGCTGTTCTTTGCAATATCGGCTGCTGCATCTTCTCTAAAGCCATTAAAGGCTGCAGATTTACGCGCTAAAGTTACTGACCATAAACCACTTGGGTATATAGGTTGCGGGAATGGCAGTGTTTGTAAGTCGTTAAAACCTACCGTTAGCATAGCTTCGCGCATTTCAACTAATAACGGCATATGCATAAGCGGTGATTCGCTTTGTTGTACTAAAATGCCACCTGGGCGAAGTGCGTTTAAGCAGCTAGTGTAAAATGCATGATTAAATAAACCTTCACCTGGGCCTACTGGGTCGGTGCCATCAACAATAACAACATCGATTGATTCGCTTGCGGCTTCGCGCATGTATTTAATGCCGTCGTCAAACATAACTGTTGCACGAGGATCGTTGTTAGATTCACACAGCTCTGGGAAGTATTTTAACGACATTTGCGTTACTACTTCGTCTATATCTATTTGCGTAACGCTCTCTACACCAGGGTGCTTTAACACTTCGCGTAAGGTACCGCAGTCGCCGCCGCCAATAATAACTACATTTTTAGGTGCTGGGTGCGCTAAAAGTGCAGGGTGGCTGATCATCTCATGATAAAAAAAGTTTTCGCGGCTACTTACCATAGTGCAACCGTCGATGATCATTAAATTACCAAAGTCGGTGGTTTCGAACATTTCTACTTTTTGAAAAGGAGATTGTTTTTCATCTAACTTTTTGTTAATACGTAATGAAAATGCGCTGCCATCGCGGTCGCTAATTTCAGTAAACCACTTACTTTGATCTAAATTTGCCATAGTTACTATTACACTTTTTTAAGTTGAGGATGAAAAAGGGGGCAATTTTGCCAGTGCTTGACGTTTTGCTCAATGACATTTTAACTGATTTAACCAATAAAGTTAGTTAGGAATGAGGGAAAGTTCAATTTTTGTTAGCCTAGAGGATAGCGACGTATTAAAATGCGTCATTGTATTTAATTGATTAAAGAAGAGTTGCCATGACTTGGGGTTTAGAAACAGCACGTGCCACTTATAATGTTGCACATTGGAGTGAAGGCTATTTTGATATTAACGCACAAGGCGAGTTGGTGGCCTACCCAGATGGCGACCAAGCAAAGGCCGCAATTTCTTTAACGCAATTAACCGAACAATTTAAACAACAGGGTTTAACCTTACCAGTATTGGTGCGCTTTACCGATATATTACAAAACCGGGTAGATACGCTTACCAATGCCTTTACTCAAGCACGAGCAAATCGTGAGTATCAAGGCGAATATACCTGCGTTTATCCAATCAAAGTAAATCAGCAGCGCTCTGTAGTGAGTAAACTTTTAGCTCACCCTAGTGGGCTGGTTGGCCTTGAAGCTGGCTCTAAACCAGAGCTAATGGCTATTTTAGGGGTGGCAAAAGAGCCCATTACTATTGTGTGTAATGGCTATAAAGACAGTGAGTTTTTACGCTTAGCCTGTATTGGTCAGGCTATGGGTCACAAAGTTAAAATAGTGGTAGAGAAGCTCTCGGAGTTAACCACCTTACTGGAAGAAATTGATAATTTAGGCATTGAACCGGCTATTGGTATTCGTATTCGCCTAAACTCAGTGGGCAAAGGTAAATGGCAAAACACCGGTGGCGAAAAAGGTAAATTTGGTTTAACGGCAGGGCAAGTGCTTAGCGCTGTTGAAGTGTTAAAAAAACATAATAAATTGCACTTAATGCAAATGGTGCATTTTCATATTGGCTCTCAAATAGCCAATATTCGCGATATTCACCGCGCTTTGCGTGAATGTGCACGCCATTTTGCTGAACTTACTCAGTTAGGTGTACCACTTAATACCGTTGATGTAGGCGGTGGGTTAGGGGTTGATTACGAAGGTTCGGGTTCACGTAGTGCGTGTTCAATGAACTATACCGTTGCAGAATATGCCCGTAACGTAGTAAATGCGTTTTCTGAGGTGTGTGACCAACATCAATTAACTCATCCGGCCATTATTACTGAATCAGGGCGTGCGTTAACCGCGCACCACGCGGTATTAATTACCGATGTAATTGACGTTGAAAAAGCGCCTAATCACTTAAACCCAGAGGCGCCTGCGCAAAACAGTACACTGGTATTAGATGAAATGTGGCAATGTTTACAGCGTTTAAGCCCGCGTATGGCGCTGGAAATTTATCACGACGCAATGCACTTATTTAGCGAAGCACACGATCAGTACGTACACGGTTTAGTGAGCATGCTAGAGTGGGCGAAAATAGAGCAACTTTACTTTACTATTTTACATCGGGTGCGCTCATCTTTGAGCAATAATGTGCGTGCGCATCGCGAAGTACTCGATGATTTAAACGAAAAATTAGCTGATAAATTATTTGTTAACTTTTCACTATTTCAATCGTTGCCAGATATATGGGGAATTGGCCAATTATTCCCAGTAATGCCTATTGAAAACCTCACTCAACCGCTTACCCAGCGCGCTATTATTCAAGATATAACGTGTGATTCTGATGGGCAAATTCGCGAATATGTAGAAGGTGCAGGTATAGAAACAAGCTTACCTATACCTGAATATACACAAGGGCAGCAGTATCATATTGCAATGTTTATGGTTGGCGCTTATCAAGAAATTTTAGGTGACTTACACAACCTATTTGGCGACACCGACTCAGTGCATGTGGAGTTAAACGATGATGGTTATGTACTTACTAACGCCATTAAAGGTGACAGCGTTAAGGATGTATTAAAGTGTGTTGACTATGATAGCGCCATTTTAGCAGACAACTTTGCAGAGCAAATTAATAAGCTCGATGTGTCTGAGCCATGTAAAGCAGGCTATTTAGCAGAGCTTAATGCGGGACTAGAAGGCTATACCTATTTTGAGGACTAACCTCAGCCATTATTAATTAAGTATAAAAAGCGCAGTAATTAGCTGCTGCGCGCTATTTAAAGGAATAGAAACAATGTCAGTTATCCGCAGTGTATTTAGTATTTTGTTGTACTTTATAAATACTCTTATTTGGTTTGTGCCAATTTTTATTTGTGGTGTTATTAAGCTTATACCAATTAAGCCGCTACAAAAGTTAATGAGTTGGGCCGCCAAACAATTTGCCACTATTTGGGTTACCTTTAACAGCTTAAATCAAAAATTATTTACGCCAACTAAAATTAACGTTACTGGGCTTGAAGATATAAAGCTAAAAGATTGGTATTTAGTTATAGCTAATCATCAAAGCTGGGTTGATATTTTAGTATTGCAACGCGTATTAAATCGCAAAATACCCTTTTTAAATTTCTTTTTGAAAAAAGAGCTTATTTACGTGCCTATATTAGGTTTGTGCTGGTGGGCGCTTGATTTTCCGTTCATGACTCGTACGAGTAAAAGTCAGCTTAAAAAGAACCCTAAATTACGCGGTAAAGATTTAGAAACCACGCGTAAGGCCTGCGAAAAATTTAAAGAAATGCCAGTAAGTGTGGTTAATTTTGTAGAAGGTACGCGCTATACGAAGCAAAAGCACGCTCGCCAAAACAGCCCTTTTCCACATTTGTTAAAACCCAAAGCAGGAGGCGTTGCCTTTGTAATGCAAGCTATGGGAGAGCAAATTACTAAAGTAGTTAATGTGACTATTCATTATCCTGAGGGCATTCCGACCTTTATGGATTTTGCCAGCGGTAAAGTAAAAAATATAAACGTACATGTTGAAGTAAGACCGGTCAGTGACGAGCTAATTGGTGACTACACTAACGATCCCGACTTTAGAGTGCGCTTTCAAAGTGAGCTTAATCGGTTATGGAAAGAAAAAAACCAAACATTAATAAACCTTGAACAAAAATAAATGCATAAAAATATGAGCCTACAGTTACGCTAAAAGCACTTAGCTATTCACGGTCAATACAGATTAACTTAGGTAGTGTTTTTTAATGTCACTTTGCTTGGCTCTGTTAATTTTACAGCGGGTATTACCCGCTGTAGTTACTATAATTGGTTATGCTGCAATGGCGCTTTTTACTCTAGCTAGCACTGTAATTTTAAACCTAACTCCCGCAAGGAAATAAAAATACCATGACCGATACCCACTTACAGAAGTTAATAGCGCCTTGGTTTGAAAAAGTGCCCGACGCTTTTTTTCTAAGCACTATTACTGCCGTCGCCATTGGTATATTTTCATTATTATTTGTGTACTTATTTACTCGTCGCTTAATGTTTCCTGCGATCCAAAAAATTGTTACTAAAATCTCACCTGAACGCATTGGCTTACTTGCACCTATGCTAAACAAGCTCAATAAGCGCATAGCTTGCTTACTTTGCTGTGCATTGTTTTTAGCCACATTTGATAGTGTGTACCCGGTGAATGAGATTGCAGAGGAAATTTTAAAAACCTTAGGCCAAGCGCTGCTCATTATTTATGCGGGCTTTATTTTTAGTAGCATAGTGAGTATTGCGGGCGCTATTTATAATCAATTAGATTTTGCCCGCGAAGTACCCATTCAGGGATTAATTCAGGTTGTTAAATTAATTACCTTTATTGTCAGTGTTATTTTAATTGTTAGTATAGTGCTAGAAAAATCACCTACTTATATTCTCTCGGGTTTTGGTGCTATTGCCGCCGTCACTTTATTAGTATTTAAAGACACCATATTGGGGTTTGTCGCAAGCATTCAAATTGCAGCCAATAGACTCGTTACGTATGGCGACTGGATCCAGGTAGATAATTATGGGGCCGACGGAGAAGTAATTGATTTAGGGTTAAACACAGTAAGAGTGCGTAACTGGGATAATACTGTAACGACTATTCCTACTTACATGTTAGTAGCAGGTTCATTTAAAAACTGGCGTAGTATGCAAGAGTCTGCCGGTAGGCGCATGAAGCGCTCGCTTAATATTGATATGAATAGTATTTTTTTAGTTGAAGATGATTTTCGCCAGCAAATAGAAGCGGCTATACCTTTGGCCGACTACATTCGTACGTCTTCATTGCCTGATCCTGTGTCTAATTTAGGTTTGTTTCGCCGTTATGCCGAAGGTTACCTAAAGCAACATAAAAAAATCAATACTTCACTGACCTTGCTAGTACGTGAGTTACAGCCGACAAACCACGGCTTACCGATTGAATTTTATTGCTTTAGTAGCGATAAACGTTGGATATCGTATGAGCATTTACAAGCCGAAATAATGGATCATTTATTGGCTGTGTTACCTATTTTTGGCCTGCGTCCGTATCAAAGTGTGAGTGGCCAATTTAGCCCACCCACAGCAGTGCCTACAAGCGAAAAACCTAAAATTAAAGTGCCCAATAATACTGAGCCAACCCCGTAGTAATAAAGAGTATTAACAGCCACCAAATAGGTGGCTTTTTTAATCTTAGCCAAGCGAATGCTGCAATAACTAGCGCAATGTGCCAAAAATTGTGCACCGCCGATGTCCAAATAGGTGAATACAGCGCCGCGGCTAAAAACCCCACTACAGAGGCATTAAGTGCGGCAATAACACTGGCAAAGCGAGGCTTGTTGGCTAAGTTTAACCAACTTTTTTGAAACGCAAGTATGAGTAAAAACCCGGGCATAAATATAAGTACAGTGGCTACGATAGCGCCAAATAAAGGTTGTTCGGTACTTAGTTGTGCACCTAAGTAAGTAGCAATGGTAAACATAGGCCCAGGCACAGCTTGCGCGCTTGCATAGGCGCTCAAAAACTGATCGCTGCTTAGTGCAGGTACGCTTGCTTGCAATACAGGTAATACTACATGGCCACCACCAAACACCATGGCACCTGCTTGATAAAAGGGGGCAAACAAAGCTAATTCAGTAGTCAAAGGAATGAAACTGAGCGCTAGCAGCAGTGTAAATAACCCTAAAGCGAGCCAATTTATATTACTTTTTGACTTACTTTGCTGTGCGGGTTCAGAATTTAATTTTAATAATGGCCATATTGCACCCACAGCAGCCGCGGTAATTAAAATAGCTATTTGCGTGCCCAGCAGAGGAAAAAGAATTAAGGCTAACGTGCTTAGTACAGCTAATAGCTTTAGGGCTGCGCTAGTGCAAAAGCTCTTTGCCATACTTAATGTGGCATCGGCGACAATAACCACAGCAAACAGTTTTAACCCAGCAATAATGGCAAAATAAACAGCATCAAACTGATGCGCACTTATAGCCAATAGCAACATAATTAAAAATGATGGTAGGGTAAAACCAATAAAGGCAGCAATGCCACCAAGCACACCCGCGCGCTCTACCCCAATGGCAAAACTAACTTGGCTAGAACCAGGCCCAGGCAAGGCTTGGCTTAAGCTTATAAGCTGTGCATAACGGGTGTTAGTGAGCCAATTTAGGGTATCGACAAAATGGCGCTTAAAATAGCCTAAGTGAGCAGCAGGGCCACCAAAACTCATGCAGCCAAGTAAAAAAAACTGTCTAAAAATAGCAATTAACATTACGCCCCAATCCTCGTTATAAATTATAAAATTATCATCCAGTAGTATGACATATTTATGAACTCAGCTATCGATAGTATTTTTGTTGTTATACAGCATAAAATGCTAATTTTAATTGATTCTTCATGGCTTGTTCATTCATATATTTCCATAATAGCGCAAAATACTAAATAGATAGGACATAGCATGACTTTAACTAAATCACTTTTAAGCGTAACGGTAGTTGCTGTATTACTTAGCGGTTGTGAAATGAATAACACAGGTAAAGGAGCGGCAATTGGCGCTGCAGCTGGTGGTGTATTAGGTAAGGCTACTGGTAATCATAAAGATAAGCGTATCTTTATTGGTGCTGCAATTGGTGCATTAGCTGGTGCTGCAGTAGGCGATTACATGGATAAACAAGAAACAGCTTTTCGTGACGAGTTAGCGGGTTCTGGTGTTGAAGTAGTACGTGAAGGCGATAACTTACGTTTAGTTATGCCGTCAAATATTACCTTTGCAACCGATCAGTCGTATATTTCGTCGGGCTTTCACAATACGCTAAGTGCGATTGCTAAAGTGATGAACAAATACGAAAAAACTTATTTAAGCGTAGAAGGGCATACCGATAGCACAGGTAAAGATAGCTATAATATGAGCCTTTCACAGCAACGCGCTCAAAGTGTTAAAAACTATTTAGTTAATCAGCAAATTATGGCTGAACGAATTAGCACTACAGGTTATGGTGAAACACGTCCAATTTCATCAAACGATAGCGCAAATGGCCGTGCACAAAATCGTCGTGTAGAAATTCAAATAGTGCCTAACACGCAATAAGCACATAAAAATCTAGTCTTTATTGAACTGTAGTTCACATAAGCGCTGGTACAACGGGGAGCTTTGCAGTAATTGCTGATGGCTCCCTGTTGCTATTATTTCCCCGTGTTCCATTACCACAATCATATCTGCATGTTTTACCGTTGCCAGACGATGCGCAATGATCAACGTTGTTCGGTTTTGCATTAAGTGCTCAAGTGCGGCTTGTACATAGTGCTCGCTTTGTGCATCGAGTGCGCTGGTGGCTTCATCGAGTAATAGTATTTCAGGGTCTTTTAAAATTGCTCGCGCGAGTACAATGCGTTGCTTTTGACCGCCCGATAGTCTCACTCCTTGTTCCCCTAAAAAGCTGTTATAGCCTTGTGGTAGCTGTTGAATAAACTCATCAGCATGGGCATGTTTAGCCGCCGCATAAACCTGCTCGTCGGTAGCATCTGGATTGCCGTAGCGAATGTTATGCATTACATCTGAGCTAAATAAAATAGGGTTTTGTGCCACCATGCCCATTTTATTACGCAGCGTATTGAGTGATAAATCTTTAATATTTACATCACGAAACTTAATAGCACCGCTGGCTGGATCGTAAAAGCGTTGTAGTAATTCAAATAAGGTGGTTTTCCCTGCACCAGAAGGACCCACAATTGCCACTGTTTGCCCTTGCTGTATGTTTAAACTCACATTATTAAGTGCGCTTACATCGGGACGAGATGGGTAATTAAAGCTAATGCTTTCAAGTGTAATGGCAGAGTGGTTAGTGCTACTTAGGAGCTTTTCGTCTTGTGGGGAAATAGGGTTTTCAATTTCGCTTTTTACAGCGAGTAATTCTAGTAGCCTTGCAGCAGCACCTGCTGCGCGCTGCAGCTCACCATAAACCTCTGCCACAGTTGCAACCGACATGGCCACCATAATAGCGTAAAACACAAAGGCACCTAGCTCACCTCCAGTCATAGTGCCGGCTAGTACATCGCTGCCGCCAACCCATAACATAGCGCTGATGGCACTAAAGGTTAAAAATATAACGGCGGCAATTAAAAACGAGCGTTGTTTTATACGGCTTTTAGCGACGTTAAAGGCTTTTTCGACCTCCAGAGCAAAAGCTTGCTGCTCTCGCTGTTCGTGGCTATAGCTTTGCACTACTTTAATATTTTGAATGATCTCACCGGCGTAAGTACTTATATCGGCAATAGCACTTTGGCTGCTACTGGCTAACTTTCTCACTTTGCGGCCAAATACCATCATGGGCACCAGTACTAAAGGTACACAAGCAACGACCACTAAGGTCAGTTTTAAATTGGTAAACAGCAGCATGGCTAAACCACCCACTAGCATTAATGCACTGCGTAGCGCCATTGAAAAAGAAGAGCCAATAATAGATTGCAGCAAAGTGGTGTCGGTGGTTAACCGCGACATTAATTCGCCACTGCGGTTTTCTTCAAAATAACTTGGGTGCAAAGTAACAATACGGTTAAACACCGCTTTACGAATATCGTTACTGACACGTTCACCAATCCACGACATTAAATAAAAACGACTAAAGGTGCCCACCGCTAATAAACTAATTAAGCCTATAAGTACCAGTACTGCTTGTTGCAACTGTGCTTGAGATCCTGCTATAAAACCATGGTCAATAACAAATTTAACGCCTTGGCCTAATGATAAATTAACCCCCGCCGTCACTAAAAGAGCAATAAGGGCGGCAATAACCATTAGTTTATACGGTTTAATAAACGCAAAAACAGGTAATAAACTACTAAACGCGGCTTTTTCTGCAGCAGGGGCTTGAGACATAGTGGGTTCTTTTTAATGATTGAGCTTTATATATGGCGTCTGTAAACTAAAATTCAATAGTGCTAAAAATAATCAGCAAGGATAAGTGATGACAAATAAAACGGATAATAAACAATGCAAAAAATAGTGGAATTTAAAAAGCGTGGATTTTTTAGCCACGCTATAGATTTAGATGCATTGAATGAGCGTATTTACCAATTAAATCAAGATGGATGGCGAGTTATTAGCGTAACAACAGCAACGGGCTTTCAAGGGCAAATAACGGCTTATGCCTTATTAATAGAAAATAATGAATTATAAAGGGTGATTAATGGTTTTATCTGTTTGGCTAAGTTTAGCGTTAGTTTGCATAATGGGCGCAATGTCGCCTGGTCCTAGCTTGGCTGTGGTATTAAAGCATACGTTAAGCGGTGGGATGAAAAACGGTATGCTTGCGGCATTGAGCCATGGCGTAGGAGTAGGATTGTATGCAGCTGCATCTTTACTCGGTTTAGGTGCCTTAATGGTGCAGTTTCCTAATGTTTATCAATTATTAGTCTATTTAGGAGCAGCATATTTAGCTTACTTGGGAATTAAAATACTGCTGGCTAAACCTAGTAATAATGAGCTACAAGTGCAAAAGAGTGAAGTAAGTGCATTAAAGGCGCTACAAGATGGCTTTGCAATTGCATTTTTAAACCCCAAACTCGCTATCTTCTTTTTAGCCTTATTTTCGCAATTTATTGACCCGCAAAATCTTACTCTCAGCATTGGTATTATTATGTGCTTAACGGTATTTGTAATTGATACCGGCTGGTATTTACTGGTGGCACTGTTAACTGAGGTTTCTAAAAATCGCTTTGGTTTTACTAAACAAAACCCATGGCTAGATAAAGTGTTAGGTGCGGTATTTATTGCTTTAGCTATAAAAGTAGTAGTGAGTGTTTAGCTATTGCTGCTATTCATGGCTATATAAATACCTATAAACAGAGTTAACAATGGTGTTGAGTGAGCGTTAAAAACCGAGCACAACTAGGTGCTCGGTAAAGTTATTAATTAAAAGTGATAAGTGATAGACATCATTGCAGTCGTGAGATTATCGGTGTCTATAATAGGTGAGTCTTCAATATCAGCATCTAGCTGGTTAAATTTAACTAGCGCGTTTACGTTCCAGTTTCTATTAAGTTGGTAACTTGCTAACAAGCCAATATTATAGTTAACCGTAGAGCTAAGCTCATATGCATCAAAAGTGCTAGATTCGCCCTCAGCCACACCGTAATAATAGTTTGATAACTGACTACTATTAATTTCAACCCCAACGAAAGGCGCTAACATTAGCTCTTTTGTTAACTTAACTGGGTAGCTGTAGTCGGTTTTAAACTTAGCGCCATCACCGTTGCCCAATATATCATGAGATACACTTGCGCTAACGCGGCCAAAACTGGCAGCGTAACTTACCTTTGTACCAGCGTATAATGACATCTTGCGCTCATTAAGTGCTTTTATGGCTGGATTGTCGGAGTCTGATGAGTCAAAAAATTGCCCCGGTGCTAACGTGGCAGACCAGCTAAAGCCGTGTTGTTGCAGTAATGTATAGTCGAGTGTGTAGCCACGTAGCGTTAGCTTTTCACCTTGGTAGTTGATCATAGGTAACGCCATCACTTTCGTGTCGGTATTGGCATAGGGCGAATCAACGGCGATCACGCCGCCAGCCACAGACCATGGCGAGTCAGCATAAGCAGCTGAGGTTGTAACAAGTAAGGTGCTGAGCAATATGGGTAATGGTTGTTGCATATTTTAGTAGCTATAAAGTTGCCTAGTAATTTAATAAGTAAGTTTAACGGCAATCGAAAGCCAGTGTTGTAAGTTACTGTATAAAAGTTTGTCGTAATGTAAAGATGGTAAGCGATTTGGTTACGTGTATGCCTGCGCTGATGCAATGCAGCAGCGATAGCTGCTTGGGTGTGGTTGCATTTAAGCCAAGCTCGGCGAGCGCGCACTCACTGTTCACCGCCATTTTTTGAGCTAATTATATAAGGTCTAGCAAGACACCTTGATTGTAAGCATTTTTACACCATTGATATAGTAATGCTTTTCGCAAACTTGATTATCCCAGCCGCCACCACCAGAGCTACCACCACCAGGGCTTGGCGAAGAAGTGTTTGATGGGAGTGTATGATCTAAAGCATCTTGAAGGCATTGATCTACAGTATTACTCGTTGTTTTTTGAAGCTGATTTAATGCAATTCCATCTAAATAAGTTAAAAAGGGATTCACTGATACGCTTAGTGCGCCAAACTCTCTTATCCACTTTATTGAGAAAACTACGTCGTACAGCCCTGTACTACCTGTAGGAATATCTTGGTTTTGATTAAAACGCACGCTTGTATTAAAGTTTTTACTTACTTTTTTCCAAGTGCCTTGATATGAAATTCCGCCCACACCAATTGAAAAACCTTCGCTACTATATTCCTTGGCATGAAAAAAGCGTTCTGGATCCTCAAAATCTGCTTTAGCTTTATTGTTTAACTTATGCTGTAGTTCGGATGCAGTTCGCCCTTCAAATACTGCTTTTACTGCATCTGTTATATGAGGGGGACAGCTGTTTTCAGTATTTGAATGAATCATATTGAGTGGGAGGTGCTGGCTTACTTGTAGTGGTGATACATTTAGCTCTGCCTGCGTTTCTTTTATAAATTTAGAGAAATTTTTGTCAGTTGTTTTTAACCTAGATATTGCGGTTTCATCATTGTTGCTCAAAGACGTTGGTTCTGCATATTTATTGAGGAGAGGCATATTTGAGCCTTGATGATGATGCCCAACCATAAATGCAAAATGCCCATTACCAAGTACATCTGCAACTATAACCTTTTTAGGATTTGAGTAGCATGCCTGATTATCAATTGTGATAATTTCGTTTGGGTCTGATGAGTAGCATTGAGTTAATGGGGGGTTATCTTTTGCCAACTGATAGGCTTCATCGTAATTACAACCCTCGCACATAAATAAAGTAACGTTGTTATTATTTGCTTCTGCAGCATTTGCAAACACAAATAAAAAAGTCAGAAATATGATTATATATTTCATTTATTTCCCTTAAGTATTAATTTTTGTCCCTATTTTAGCTAATTTAAAATTAGCACACCAAATACCAACAGTCAACAATGGTAATAAACACTATTTTAACATCAAGAGAAATAAAGGTTGTAGCGTTAAGGTTGATTGATGGGGGGTTAATGTAGTAGTAAATCCTCTTTGCATTTTTATAAAAAAACAACTTGAAAAATATTATTAATAGGAAAAGCTGAAATAAAAGAAATAATGACGATTGGTAGATGCTTTTAAGTAAAATTTTTTAAACAAAGTTGAGGGCGATCATACCTGATCGCCTAGCTATTTTAACTCAAAACACCTCATGTACTTTTTCTGCTTTACAAGTAATCACAGTTACGTTTTCGTAGCCAACACGAGTGAGTGCTTCGGCGCCAAGAGTAGCGCGGGCTGCACTGGCGCAGTGTAAATAAATGGGCCGTGAGGCGTCTTTTTCTAGCTCCATTAACTTCATTTCGAGTAAGCCACGCGGAATGTTGATTGCTCCAGGCGCTGCTTTCGCGGCATGTTCAGCCGGTTCGCGTACATCAATGAGTAACCCTTTATTGCTTGCAAGCTCTTGCTTTGCTTGTTGGGCGTCAATACGGCGCTGGTTAGGGATAATGGTTTTTAATAAGTCGGGAATTGGAGTAAGCATAAGTTATTCCTTAACGCCAAGTTTGCGTAATAGTGTGATCATTGGGCACCAGCAGGTAAAAGCTGATTGCATTAGATTTAGTGCTATAAATACAGTAAACCATATCCAGCGTGGGTCATGAAAGCTTTGTAATAAAACAGAGATAATAATCATGATGCCAGCAATTAAGCGCAGTGCATTATTAAGCTTCATTATAGTCGGTCATTTTAATGAGTATGTATAGCTACTATATTAGGTTTTTATACATTAGCAAGATCTAATGTTAGACATGGCTGTTCTAGCAACCTATACTTACTAACAAATTAAGTATAAGAGCACAGTATGAATATTGACTTTACTGCCATGGCTGCCAACGTAGAAAAAGCAGAGAAATTATTAAAAATCTTAGCCAATAAAAATCGCTTAATGATTTTATGCTCCTTACAAGACACCGAAATGAACGTGTCGCAGTTAAATGAAGCTGTACCTCTTGCACAATCGGCACTCTCTCAGCATTTAGCAGCACTGCGTAAAGCAAATATAGTGGCTACTCGACGCGAAAGCCAAACAATTTATTATCGTGTTATTGATAAAGATGCTGTAACACTGCTGGCAACTTTATATGGGTTGTTTTGTAAGGAATAACACAATGAACGCTATAGATAACGCTGTAAAAAGCAGTTTAAGTGGCCGCGTACCAATTATTATTTTTGTGTTGTCGGTACTGTGTGGGTTATTTGCTTTACAGCAAACGCCGCGTGAGGAAGAGCCACAAATAGTGGTACCTATGCTCGACATTTATGTGTCGGCACCTAATGTAGAAGCCCCTGAAGTTGCTAGGTTAGTCACCGAGCCATTAGAAAAGTTATTGGCGCAACTTAGTGGTGTAAAACATATATATTCAACTACGCAAAGTAGTCGTGCTGTGGTTACTTTGCGCTTTGAGGTAGGGCACGATCGCGAACAAGCCATACTCGATACCTACGCCAAGCTCTATAGCTATCAACATACTATGACTCCTATTATTAAAAGCTGGCAAATACGCCCAGTAGAAGTAAATGATGTGCCTATTGTTATGCTTGGGTTATATAGCAAGGATCCTAAGCTTTATAGTGATTATGAATTAACCCGCTTTGCAAACGAAATAGCCAATAATTTACAACGAATTGAACACACGAGCGAAGTAAAAGTAATTGTGGGGCGTAACCGCGCCATTACCGTTAATTTAAATGCCACCGCTTTGGCTGCACACCAAACCACATTAAGTGATGTTTATTATGCGCTTAGTGTATCTAATCAACTCACCGAGGTAGGTAGCGTGGTAAATGCCCAGCAGCAAATAATTTTGCAAGCGGGCGATGTATTAAGAACTAAAACAGCGATAGAACAACTAGTCGTTAATGTTGTTAATGGTAAAAGTGTTTATTTAACCGATGTAGCCCAGGTTAGTGATGGCCCCGATGAGGCGCAAAGCTATCAATGGCTGGCGCAGTCAAATGAGCAACAGCATTACCCTATGGTAACGCTGAGTATTGCCAAACAAGCAGGCACTAATGCTGTAGCGGTGGCAAGCGATGTACATGCCATGATGGCAGAGCTAAAAACAAGGTTACTACCAGCAGAAATAACGTACTCAGTACTGCGAGATTACGGCCAAACCGCCGACGAAAAAGTAAATAATTTAGCCTCAAGCTTAGTGTTTGCAGTATTTACTGTGGTTATATTTGTGGGCGTATTTTTAGGTTGGCGCCCGGCAATAGTAGTTGGACTTGCTGTACCCATTTGTTATGGCATTACGCTCTCGCTTGATTTTGCCTTTGGTTACACAATTAACCGAGTGACCTTATTTGCGTTAATTTTATCTTTGGGGTTACTGGTTGATGATCCGATCACAGGTATAGATAACATCAGCCGTTTTATAAATAAAAAGGGTGATAAAAAACAGCAAATTGTGAATGCAATGAGCGAAATTCGCACCGCACTATTAATGTCGACCCTAACTATTATGGTGGCATTTATTCCACTGGCTTTTATTACTGGAATGATGGGGCCTTATATGGCGCCAATGGCATTTAACGTACCTGTGAGTGTTATGGTATCAACATTAGTGGCGTTTTTTGTAACCCCATGGCTTGCCATGAAATTACTAAAACCTAATAGTGAAGAGCCCGATCAAGCAAATAACAAAACGAGCCTTTACGAGCGCTTACTAACCCCCTTACTGGCCTCAAAACCACGTGCTAAATGGGTACTGTGGATCACGCTTGCGTTATTTATTATTAGCGCCATGTTACCTGTGATGCGATTAGTACCGCTGAAGTTATTACCGTTTGATAATAAAAATGAACTACAAGTACTTATTGATATGCCAGAGGGCACTAATTTAGAGCAAACAGCTGCTTTTACCCGACAAGTGCAAACGCTCACATGGCAATTAACCGAGGTAAGTGAAATAGCCACTTATGTAGGCCAGCCTTCAAGTATGGACTTTAATGGTATGGTACGCGGTTATTACCGACGAGAAGCACCGAACTTAGCTGAACTAAGAGTGCTACTACTAGATAAAACAGCGCGCGAGCATCAATCTCATGCGGTGGTAATGCGTTTGCGTAAACAGTTAGCACCATTAGTAAATAACGGCATAGTGATTAAAGTAGTTGAAGTGCCGCCAGGGCCGCCGGTGTTAAGTACTTTAGTGGCAGAGGTTTATCGAGATACATTTATTGATAGGCAAACGCATTATTTAGCCGCAGAGCAAGTTGCAACGCGCTTAAAACAAGAACCTCATGTGGTAGAGGTTGATACTTCAATGGTTGCAGCAGCCCCTTTGCAGCGTTTTATTACTGATAAAACGAAAGCGGCGCATAGTGCTATATCTACCGAAAATATCACGCAAACACTTAGCATAGCGTCACAAGGGCAAACGGTTGGGCAGCTTTATGTCAGCAACGAAACTCAGCCTGTGCCAATAAAACTGCAGTTATCTTATAGCGAACGCAATCAATTTGCACAATTGCTAGCATTACAACTAAGGGGCGACAGAGACATAGCTAAAAATGCGAGTAAATTTGGCTTAAGCAGTGCGCCGCGGCCTTTAGTTGCGCTTTCTGAGCTTGGAGAGTTTACTCAATTAAATGTAGCGCAAACTATTATGCGCAAAGATCAGCGCGAAGTTATTTATGTTATGGCAGAGCTAAATGGTAGAACTCCCGCAGCAATAATTGCCGATGTAACTGCTGATTTAAATATATCAACAGACGATTTTGTAAAAACGCCTTGGTTAGCGCGGCACTTTTTTAATAATGGTGGCACTGCACCTTGGCAATTACCGCCAGGTACGCAAGTAACATTTAGCGGTGAAGGAGAGTGGCGTATTACCATAGATGTATTTAGAGATATGGGGATTGCCTTTGCATTTGCACTTAGCGCCATTTTTATTATTTTACGCCTACAAACACGCTCAGTAAGCTTGTCGCTTATTATTATGTCGGCAATACCACTCACTGTTATTGGCATTATGCCTGGTTTTTGGTTACTTAATCAGTTTGGTGAGCGCAGTATTGCATCAGCTCCCGAGCCGGTTTTATTTACCGCTACTGCGATGATAGGCATGATTGCCTTGGCGGGTATTGTGGTGCGTAATTCACTTATTTTAGTTGAGTTTATTAATCAAGCACGCGCCCAAGGTATGGCAATAAAAGCAGCGTTAATTGCAGCAGGAACAGTGCGCATGCGCCCCGTACTACTAACCGCAGGCACCACATTATTAGGTAACTTAGTGATTACACTAGATCCGGTATTTAGTGGCTTAGCAATTGCGATTATTTTTGGCATTGTGGCATCAACGTTGTTTTCGTTATTTGTAGTGCCGCTTGTTTATTACTTAGTATTTGCAAACACAGAAACCACTGCGGGAGAAACGCATGCAAGGTAAATCAAAACTAGTTGGCTCGTTACTCGCTTTATTAGTGGTAGTAGGCGCCGTATTGTATATGGCGGGCAGCTTTTCAAATAAGCAAGTTGCTGGTTTAAAAACGACCAACGCTAACAATTACCACGGTAAGCGGGAAACGGTTTTACTACAAAAAATATCCCGTAGTGAATGGGTGCCAGGCAGTATTATTGCGAAACAAAATACCCAAATTTCATCGCGAGTTATGGCGCAAGTTGAGCGTTTAAGTGTACGCGCGGGCGATAAAGTAACCAAAGGTGATTTACTCATTACCTTACAACAAGATGACTTTAAAGCGCAATTAGCACAAAGTGAGGCGCAAATTAATGCTATTCAAGCCGCATTAACCCAAGCTACAAAGCAACTTAAGCGAATTGAAAGTGTGTATGCGCAAGGCTTAGTATCGTTAAGTGAGTTAGATAATGCGAAGGCAAATTTTGATAGTTTATCGGCCAATTTAATTGCCGCTAAGCAGCAGCAAACACAAGCCAAAGTTGCGCTGAGTTACACTCGTATTACAGCGCCTATTTCGGGGGTTGTAGTAGAGCGGTTAGTCGAACCTGGTGATACAGCTACGCCTGGGCAGGCTTTATTGGGATTATATAACCCGCAGCAGCTACAAGTTGAGTTTAGTGTGCGAGAAATGCAAGCGGTTAAATTGCAGTTAGGGCAAAGTTTAACCATAAAGCTGCCTGCGCTTAATTTAACCTTGCCAGCCACTGTGGCCGAAATAGTTCCGGTTGCCGATAGCGCCTCACGTAGTTTGTTAATTCGCTTAGACTTTGACTCTTCTATAGGGGTAATGCCCGGCTTGTATGCGCAATTAGAGTTAGTATTACCCGATGAGCAAGGAATATTGCTAGATAGTAGCTGGATACATGAGTTTGGCCAATTAACTATGCTGTATGTGATTAATAGTGACAATGAGCAAATAGAACGCCGNTTTGTGCGCTTAGGTGAAANAATTGGCGCAAAGCAGCATGTAGTTACTGGGCTTAACCCCGGCGATATTCTAGCGGTAGATTACNTACCTAACTTAGCGCATACAGCTAGGTAACGCTTAGCTTGTTATTATTGATAGCTTTAGAGAGCCGTATTTACTACGGCTTTTTTGTGTTTCTAAATCGTATTAGCTCATTGGTTAGCCAGCTATTTGCGGTTAACTTAGCACCACTGCTTAAAATTACCGTGTAGGCTTTACCACTCCATGAACTTTTACTGGCTAGATTATTAATAAAGTCGTCGGCTGTTTTTGCATAACGTTTAGCTTTACGGTATTTCATGGCTAAATGCTCGGCGGCTTCTTTGCTAGTATGCTCATCGCCATTGCGGATAAAAGTGGCGTTGCTGTTGCTAATAAAGGTAATTAAATGCTGCACTTCTTGGTCGGGTTCTCGATCGGGTTCTCGATTGGATTCTTGATTAGGTAATTGGTTGGGGTGTGCAGCTAGGCTTATTTGGCTAAAAAAGGTGAATAATATGGTCAGTAGCCAAGCAGAATAAATACGAGTTTTTTTCATGTTATACATCATCAACTTTTAAAGTGGCTAAAATAGGGTTGTGATCAGAGCTGTTATATTCGCTTACTAAAGTATCAGAAATAACAACACCACGAGCCCACACTTGATCCAGGGCTAAACCAAATGCTTTTGTACGCTTGTCATCTACGTATATAGCTTCTTTAAGGCCCAGTTTAGTCAGCGCGTCATTAACTAGCTTTTGGCGTGCATCGCTCCATGCGTTTAAATCGCCCGCAAAAAGAATTGGCCCTTTGTGTTGTTGCATTATTTTTATACTGGCTTGTAACTGTTGCGCGTAGGCTTTAGTACCAAATGTAAAGTTAATGCCGTGCAAATTAACGCTCAATAAGCGTTGTTGGTTAGCCATTGCATATTCAACAATGTTAGTTGCTTTTGGACTTCGTAACCATGGCTCTTTATGAATAAAAGTACAATGTACAGTTGCAGGCCAGCGGCTAAGCGTCATTACACCAGATTGTACATTGCCACTTTTATAACCGGGCGAAAAACGCCAAAAAGGTTTAAGGCTAGTAAGGCGTGTATCTACAATAGCCTCTTGTAATAAAACAATATCAGCAGTTTCATTAAGGTGAGTTAAATCTTTATATAGGCCTTGGTTTTGTGCCTTATAAATATTCCATGAGAGTAACCTAGCTTGTTGAGGAACAATAAACTTACGGCTGTATGTTTTTTGCCTACTTGCCTGTAGTTGCTGATTACAACGCAGAGGAGTATATGCGGTTTCGGTTATACCTTGCGCTTCATCTGATGGGTTTAGTTGTGCTAGCGCCAAGCTAGAGTTTAGAGTTAAAAAAGAGCATGCAGCAATAATGCAACGTATTAGCTTTTTGTGCATTTAATACCTTATTTAAAATTAGCCGTGAGCAATATCAATAGTGTGTACTTTGGGTGGTTTAAGCGTTAAAAGTTCATTTTTTAAGTGGTGTTTAAGTAGGGTAATACTTTGTGCTTGAAGTTTAAAGAGAGTTTTAATCACTGTGTTAATTATCTACTAGGCTTACATCCTTGTAAGCAACTACAATGCTATTGTTACTCGTAACGCAGTGCATCTATAGGGTTGAGCCTGGCGGCTTTAATGGCTGGGGCTAAACCAAACACTATGCCAATTAATGAAGTAAAACCAAACGACAACATTACCGCCCATGCCGGAATATACGCATCTGGCATGCTAGGAACCATAAACGAAATAAGCCCCGCTGCACCATAACCAATGGCAAGCCCAATCAACCCGCCAAATAGCGATAACACCACAGCCTCAACTAAAAACTGCAACATTATAAAGCCGGGTGTAGCGCCTAGCGCTTTAAGGGTGCCAATCACGCGGGTGCGCTCAGTTACCGACACTAACATAATATTCATTACACCTATGCCACCAACTAATAAGCTAATACCAACAATACCTGCGGTTATGGCAGTGGCACTACCGGTAAATTTATCTACTTGGGCGCGGGCTTTTTCAGCAGTTTCAAATTCAAAGTCATTGTCGTCGCCGTCTTTAAGTTTATGTAACTGGCGCAGTATACGAGTAATTTTTGCTAGTACCTGCTCTTCGTTAGCGTTGTCTTCAAGCCTAAACATAATTTGTACATTACTTTGCGTATTGCCTCCCTCTAACGCACTCATAGTGCTAATGGGAATATTAATATAATCGTCTTGATCAAAGCCCAAAAAGCTACCTTGTTTTTCGGCTACACCAATAATTCTAAACCATTCGCCACCTAGCTTTATGTATTCGCCTACCGGATTGCTGGGTAAGTTTAATTTTTCGATAATTGACGGCCCAATAAAAGCTACGCGGCGGCGTTTTTCGTCGTCTTCAGCGCGAATAAAACGGCCTAGATCGGGGTAGGTACGGTATGCTTTTTGATAGTCTTGCTCAGTACCCATAACCCGCGATGAATGACTTTTATTACCATACTCAGCTCCGCCCGAAAAACGCCAAGTAAACATTAGTGCGGTGAGTGTTTCTGCTTCTTTTACTCGTGCTTTTAAGGTTAAAAAATCGTCGTAGCTAAGTTTTGCATTTTTACCAACCATTTCTAGCTCAATACTGGTATACGCCTTAATAGTAGTTACATCGGGCGACATATCAGCGAACTGATCGTTTATTTGCTTGGTAAAGCCTTGCATTACAGCAACCACAGTTACTACTGCGGCCACGCCAATAATAATACCTAAACAGGTGAGGGCAGAGCGCATAGCATTTGCTTTAATTGCCGAAAATGCGGCTTTAGTGCCTTCCATAGTGGCCAGTGCAAGTTTAAACATGCTGCCTTGCTCCTTGGTTTTTAGTTACGTCACTCACTACTTTACCATCCACTAAGCGAATTACCCGCTGACAGTGGTCGGCAATTTCTTGCTCATGTGTAACCAAAATAATGGTATGCCCTTCGTTATGCAGCTCATCAAATAAGGCCATAATTTCGCGGGTGGTTTTACTGTCTAAGTTACCGGTTGGCTCATCACCTAATAATATATGCGGTTTAGTGACTAAAGCACGAGCAATAGCAACTCGTTGACGTTGCCCGCCCGACAGCTGGCTTGATAAGTGATTTACTTTGTCGGCTAAGCCCACGCGCTTTAGCGCCTCAAGGGCTTGTTGTTTGCGTTGTTTGCTAGGGGTAAAGCGGTAAACTAAAGGCTGCATTACATTTTCTAGCGCCGATGCGCGTGGTAATAAGTTAAAGCTTTGAAATATAAATCCGACGCTTTCGTTGCGTTGGTGCGCAAGCTCGGTTTCGGTCATACTTTTTACTAACTTATCTTTTAAATAATACTCGCCGCTGGTGGGGGTATCTAAGCAGCCTAACAAATTCATTAGGGTAGACTTGCCAGATCCTGAGGGGCCAATAATGGCCACATATTCATTGGGCATAATGCTAATGTTTACATCATCAAGTGCTTTAAATATCTCAGCGCCCATTTTGTATTGTTTATTAATATGCTCAAGCTTGATCACCGCAGTCATTAGTTGTTTTCCTTCGCAGCGGCTTTTACTTTTACTGTGTCGCCTTCTTTTAAAGTACTAATAGGGCGAGCCGGGCCAATAACTATTTTGTCACCTTCATTGAGCCCCTCGGTAATTGCTTGTTCAATATCTGATGATATACCAACAGTTACGGTTACTTTACTAACGCTGTTGTCGTTATTTAGGCGCCAAACAAAGGTGCTGTCGTCTTGTTTTTGAATTGCTTCTATTGGTAACTTTAAACCATTTTCGGCAATGCTGGTGGCAATTTCTGCTCTACAGCTCATTCCGGCATATAGCTGGCGATCGGTAGCATCGAGTAATACTTTTACCTTAAATGATAACCCTTGTGAGCCAGGCTGATTTTTAGCCGAGGTACCAATGTTTATTACTGTGCCAGTAAAAGGATTATTAGGATAAGCAGCGGCATAAATATTTGCTTTTTGGTGGAGTTTAATACTGGCTATGTCGGTTTCATCAACCCGCAACTCAGCTAAAATAGCACTGGGGTCAGCAACCAGCATTAAATCAGAGCCTATTATATTGGTCGTTCCGGCAATAACCGTTTCGCCTTCTTTAATATTAACCGAAGCCAATAGGCCACTCATAGGCGCTTTAAAAACACTTTTATTTAACCGATCTTGGGCAATTTGCAACGACGCATGAGCTTGGTTAAACGACTCTTTACGAGATTCAATATCTATTTTAGCTAAGTCGCGGGCACTTGCTAGGTTTTCATAGGCTTCTTCATTGCCCAAACCGACATCGTAAAGCTCTTTTTGTCTTTTTAGTTGGCGCTCAAAGTTAACTAAGCGAATTTGGCTATGTTTAATTTCTATTTCGGTGGCACGTAGTAGCGCTTTATTGCGGGTTACTTCAGATTCAAATGCAGTGGTATCAAGGCGCATTAAAATATCGCCTTGTTTTACACTTTGGCCTTCTTCGACAAATACTTTATCTACTCGGCCGGTAACTTCAGAGCGCAGCTGAACTTGAGTATTAAATACTAAGTTACCAGACGCCATTATTGAGTCGGCAATATTGCCTAGTTCAACATGGGCGATATTTACCTCGGGCTGTTTTTTATCACCAGAAATTTGTTTTGATACAATTAACGCTATAAAAGCGGCAATAGCGAGTGTGATGATAATGGCTTTTTTCATTTTATCGGTCCGTGAGTGAAAATGTGCAGAGGCTAACTTGCCTCTGCATAATAATTAAAGTGCGGCTATAATCGCCCAAACACTAAAAATAATAATACTTGGTAAGGCTGCAAACAGCAGTGCTTTATTAGTTGAGAAATTAGTCCAGCATTTTAGTCCAACCATGCCCAGCGCAATGCTCCAAATAGTGAACAGGTTAATTGATTCTAGTAAGGTATAAAAAGTATGTGTGGCATCAAGCCCAACAATGAGCTGATTGATAGAAGCGTAACTAAACACCGCTTGTTGCGAAATTTGATCTGTGTTGGCCATTAATACTAAGGCGATAGTGCCAAGGCTTGAAATAACCGTAGGCATCATTGTCCATAATGAAAAGCCATACCAAGCACCGTAACTATGTTGTGAGTTAGGATCGAGTTTAGCTATCAGCATATAATAAAGTGCAACTAAAGCATTCATTATTACTATGCCAATAATACCGCCGATCATGCCAAACCACATTTGGTTTGGGGCATTTTGTTCAATCGCTTGACGAATCATTTTTTGCTCGCCAATAGTGGCATCAACACTTGAAACGGCTACTTGCTCATTAATTAAAAACTGTATATCAACACTATTATAAAAAACAAACATACTCGCGGCGGTGGCAACTGCTATACAAATAAGGGCCAACCATGACCAGCCTTTTGCTTGCTCTATACCATTAAACGCTTTACTTGGGCTGATATAAATATCGATTAGTGCGCTTAGCGCGTTAGGTGACTTCATTATTATTCCTTAATAACCTAATTAGGGGGGAATTACTGGCTATAGCATAAGGCAAAATGAGGATAAGGTGATTATTATATTGTAACGGTTTGTTAACGTAGTTTGTTTAGTGGCCAGGTTATTTATGCTGCTAAAACTAAAAAAGAGCCTTTCGGCTCTTGGGTTGCAGCAATTACAGTGTAATTTTTAAAGTGTAAAGTCTACTGAATAAGCAACATAGGCTTTTACGTCAGAGCCATCTATATCGGTATCAGATAAACCAAAAGTGAAACCATCTTTAGATACTGCTATGCCATAATCAATAATATTGTCATCACCTATAAAATCACCAGAGTAGTGGCCTAAATGAAATGCTATTTCGGTGCCGTTATTGCCAACAGCAAAAGCATAATCTGCCGTTAGGTAAAGTGAGTCAGCAAAGTCTGTACCGTCACCACTTGCTGCAGAGGTTGCTAATACAGCAGCACCAAAGGTGAAGCCTTTTACACTTATACTGCCGTAAATCTCAGAAAAGTCAGCATCAGCCGTGGAAGCTGCATCTGGGTATGCATAATAAATGTAACCAACATCGTAGCTCACGCTTTCATTAATAGCGCCACCAAAGCCTGCATACAAGTCTAATTCATAGGTCATCTCATCGGCCCAAGAGGCATTTGATGCCCAAGCACCGGCATAAAAACCAGACTTGTTGGTGTAGTCAATGCCGCCTGAAATGGCTGCATCACCACTGGTTTGTTCTTGTCCGCGCCATAAATAGTTTGATGTTGCTGCCGCATTAGCGGTTACTTCAGCATAGGCTGCTGTTGATGCGACACTAACTAAAGAGAGTGCTGTTATTGTTATGACTTTTTGTAGTTTTAGCATGTTTTAGTTCCTGTTATATGATTGCATGCCAAAGCTTTAAGGCTTATAGCTTGGCAGCATTTTATTATTTAACAGAAAAGAAGATTGCACGGGGTATGCCAGCTTCACTTTATTGCAGTGAATATGGTTTTAGGTGTTTTAAAACAATAGCTTATAATTAGTAGAGGGAGAGGTGCAGAGATAAGATTTTAAGGGGTTTTACATTTGTGGTGCATAAATTAACCTAGCTGCACCAAATCGGCGCTGCTAGGTTAGTTATTAATAATTAACCAAAAATAGTACGCATTAAGCTAATTGTTTCGTTAACTCCACGACCTTTTTGTACTTCATTAATAATAGAATCACGTTTGCTACGAATATGCTCAGGAATATCGTCAGCTGCAAGTGCGCGGTCTACTAAAATTTCTGCAGATTCTTTACCTCTACGCTTAGTTTTACCTGTACCTGAAGTACTGCGCTTTGGCTTGCTTAGCAGCTTGATGTAATTAGAACTATCGGCTGTTGTGGTGTCTGCATAGTAAAAAAAGCACGGAATAAGCGCTTTAATGCTTACCAGCTGCTCTTCTAATTCGTTGTCTGCTTTAGCCATTTTAAACCAAGACAGAGTTTGAATTTTCTGTACTATGTCTTGCCAGTAACGCTCAAAGTCAGTGTTTTTTAGCTTGCTAACACCCAGTGCGCCACATAAAGCATCTAATCTATTATTGCTAATAGGAGTAAATACGTCAGGACGACGCATCGCTAATAAGCGAGTCGCTGGAGCGAGCGTTGGCTTTTCGTTACCATCGCTAAAAGCTTTTAAGTAAGCAGCAACAAATTGCTGGTACTCATAATGAGTAATATTACCTTCCAACGGAATATTGCTAAGTGCATCATCAAACGCATCAGGCATATCAGCCAGTAGTTGATGAAACGCTTTAGCGCTTTTAGTTGATGCAAACCATTCAACATCAAAGTTGTAAGTGCTTGGATCAAGCGATGCCATGTGCTTACCACTAAATGCAAGTAAGTCTTCTGGGATCATATCTTTAAGTGATTGCGGGCGAATGCTTGCAATGTAGCTTGTTAAGCGAAGCTGCTCATCAAGTGCAATAAGATCTTTGTGCTGCTCAATAAATGTAGTTACTACAGGCCAAGGCGCTACACGTAACGTTTTAACTTGTAAAAAGCTAATAGCAGAAATAAGTTGGTCGTGCAGTTTTTTTAGTACTGGTAACTGTTGCGGCTCTAGCAAGTCGTAATTCATACGATCTTTGCTTGCGTTAAGCAGTTCATAGCACCAAAGTAAAAAATCATCTGGGTGGTTTTCTACTTTCACGGCCATTAGATTTAGGCTGAGTTCTGAGGATTGCTTCAGAATGTTTTGGTATATTTGGTTTTCTTGCTCGCCTAGCGACATTTGTGACGGTGAAATTAGCAGTTTTTTCATGCCTTGTAGAACCTCGAGTTAGATGCATTTTTTAGCTGGTCTATTTTAGCGCAAATCTTGCAATAACAACAGAGGCATATACAAGCCTTAAGAATACAACAGTTAAAGTGCTCATAATTATTAATTTATTAAAGCAATAAAATAGTTAACTTAAGTGATGAAAACTCAATTAGTTTAGATTGTTTGAAAATCATACGGCAGTGTGTTTTTCATGTCTTACTTGTTGAAAAGTAATGATTTGTTGTTTTTTATAAAGCGATTATGTGTTGTTTGTTAATATTTAAATAGTGTTGATATTATTAGCGCGTAGATTCATCATTAAAAAATAAATTAGTTGAAAGTTATTTTTTTTAGTACTGACAATGATTTTAGTGATAACTCTCGCTATGATATGAGTATTATTTGCACATTTGAAAGGACGATCATGAAAACCTTATTTAAAATTATAGGTGTAATACTGCTGTTATGTATTGCACTTATCGTTGCAGCACCCTTTTTAATTCCTACTGATGCTATTTTTAATAAAGTCTCTGAGCAGGTAGAACAAACCACAGGACGTACATTAACTATTAAAGGCGATAAAACGCTGAGTGTATTTCCTGCATTAAAATTAGAACTTAATGATGTACATTTTGCCAACATGAAATCGGGCTCTCGCGCCGATATGGCAAGTATGCAGCAGCTTGCAGTACACATCCCTTGGCTATCGCTATTAGATGGTGAATTTAAACTCGATAAGTTTGTTATTAACGAGCCTGATATTTTATTAGAGACCGATAAAAACGGTAAAGCTAACTGGCAGCTATTTGATGCGGTAGCTGAGCAGCCTAAAGAGCAAACAGGATCTGCGGAAGCTATAAAATTACCTGAGAACTTTGACATTGAGCTAGGGGAGGTTGCCATTTATGGTGGTACCTTTACTTATTTAGATGGTAAAACCGGGGTTAAACAGCAAATAAGTGATTTAGAACTGGCTATTTTACTTCCATCACTGCGTAAAACATTAGAAGTAAAAGGCGCAATAACTTACATGCAAGAGCGCTTTGAGCTTGATGTAAAACTAGATACGCCAGCAAAAGCGATCGAAGGCACTACTTTTAATATTCAGCAGAGTTTAGATTCACGTTTAGTTGATTTAACCTTTGAGGGAACTATTGCTAAACAAGGCCAAGATATAAAAGGTCAGTTAGCGCTAAGTGGAGACTCGGTAAAAAATATAGCCAAATGGCAAGGTGTAGAGTTAAACGCCAAAGATAACGCCTTTAATGCTTTTAGTGTAAATGGCAAAATGCATTTAGCGGGTGAGCAATTTAAGCTTGAAGAGCTTATTGCCACATTAGATGCACTGCAAATAAAAGGTAAAAGTGAGCTTAATTTAGGTAAACGACTTGCTGTAATGGCAAACATTGACTTAGGTATGCTTGACTTAAACCCATACTTACCAGAAGCCGTAGCTAAAAAAGAGCAGCCAACTACAGACGAAACTAAACCAGCAGAGCCTATTGTATGGGACGACACTAAAATAGACTTAAGTGCCTTAAATACGCTTGATGCTAATGTAGTAATACGCTCAAGCGGTTTAAAAGCTAACGATATTAAACTCGGTGCAAACCAATTTACAGTAGCGTTAAAAAATAGTGTCGCTAAATTAAGCTTAGATAACTTTGCAGCCTATGAGGGAACAGGGAAAGGGGCAATTAATATTAATGCCCAGCAAATACCTTATAAAATAACCACTAATTTTGATTTGGCAGGTATTGATGCACAACCGTTATTAACCGATGCCGCAGGATTTGATAAATTAATGGGTAATGGCTCATTAAATTGGAACTTAACCACAAATGGGCAAAGCCAAAAAGAGTTTGTTAACGCACTCAATGGTGAGTTAGGGTTTGAGTTTGCTAATGGCGCAGTACAAGGCGCAAATATAGCTGAAATGATTCGCAAAGGTAAAGAGTTGCTTAAAGGTAATGTAGGGGCTGTATCAGAAGGACTAGATACTGGCTTTGATAAGTCACAGCAAACCGACTTCTCAGCATTAACGGGTAGCTTTAAGTTTACTAATGGGGTGGGCCATAATAACGACCTGTCGTTAATCAGCCCACTGATCCGTATTTCAGGCGAAGGTGATGTGGATTTACCTAATACTATTATTAATTACCGACTAGTAACCGGTATAGTCGGTTCTATTGAGGGGCAGGGTACAACCGATGATAGTACCGGCTTTAAAATACCACTGCGTATTAAAGGGCCATTCCATGATGTAGGCATTAAGCTTGATTTTGGTAATGCGCTTAAAGAAGAAGCAAAAGAAAAGCTCAAAGAAAAAGCAAAAGACAAACTTAAAGATAAATTGAAAGGTTTGTTTGGCTAAAACCCTGATAAATAATCTACAAGGCACTAAGATAGTGCCTTGTTTGTTTTGTAACCATATGTAAAATAGCTAGATAGCCGTAATTACTCAATATTAATTAGCTTTCCCTCATAATTAATTAAAAAATAACCTACCGCTCCCCCCGTAATGCTGGTACAATTGCCCGCCCTTAAGAGACAACTAGCTTGTTTTTTGAGTGGATTTCAATCGAAATGTCTTGATTTTAAACGAATTTAAGACAAGTTGTAATTACTACACCGGAGGTCATTAACATGATCCAAATGCAAACTCAGCTGGAAGTTGCTGATAACAGCGGCGCTCGCAAAGTGCAGTGTATAAAAGTCCTTGGTGGTTCTCACCGTCGCTATGCAGCGATTGGCGACATCATTAAAGTTTCTGTAAAAGAAGCTATTCCTCGCGGTAAAGTGAAGAAAGGTGATGTTAAAAACGCGGTAGTTGTGCGCACCAAAAAAGGCGTTCGTCGTCCAGACGGTTCTTTGATCCGTTTCGATAGCAATGCAGCTGTTATCTTAAATGATAACTTGCAGCCTATTGGTACTCGTATCTTCGGCCCTGTGACTCGTGAACTTCGTAATGATAAGTTCATGAAAATCGTTTCACTAGCCCCAGAAGTACTGTAAGGAGTCTATCATGGCAGCAAAAATCCGTCGTGATGACGAAGTAATCGTTCTAGCAGGTAAAGACAAAGGTAAGCGCGGAAAAGTGCTTTCAGTTGTTACTGAATCTGGAAGATTATTTGTCGAAGGCATAAACTTGATCAAAAAGCACCAAAAGCCGGTTCCACAATTGAACCAGCCTGGCGGTATTGTTGAGAAAGAAGCGTCTATCGACGTATCAAACGTTGCGATCTACAACTCGGAAACGAGTAAAGCAGATCGTGTAGGTTTCAAGATTGAAGATGGTAAGAAATTACGTATCTTTAAATCTACTGGTAAAACTATTTAATAGTTGGAGTAGAATGATGGCGAAACTGCATGAAGTATATAAAGACAAAGTAGTAGCTGAACTTCAAGAGAAGTTTGGTTTCAGCTCTGTCATGCAAGTCCCTCTGATCGAAAAGATCACATTGAATATGGGCGTGGGCGAAGCCCTAGCTGACAAGAAAATTCTAGATAACGCTGTTGCGGATCTAGCTGCAATCTCTGGTCAGAAACCTCTAATCACTAAAGCACGCAAATCTGTTGCTGGCTTCAAAGTGCGTGAAGGTTACCCGATAGGTTGTAAAGTAACCCTACGTGGCGAACGTATGTGGGACTTTTTTGAGCGTTTGGTATCAATCGCTATCCCACGTATTCGCGACTTCCGTGGCGTAAGTGCTAAGTCTTTTGATGGACGTGGTAACTACAGCATGGGCGTACGTGAACAAATCATCTTCCCAGAAATCGATTACGATAAAGTAGACCGTGTACGCGGTATGGATATTACTATCACTACTTCTGCGAAATCTGATGAGGAAGGCCGTGCGTTGTTAGAAGCGTTTAACTTCCCATTCAAGAAATAAGGGTAGGGTTATGGCAAAGAATTCTATGAAAGCGCGCGAAGCAAAGCGCACAAAACTAGTTGCTCAGTTCGCTGAAAAGCGCACAGCACTAAAAGCTATCATCAGTGATGTTAATACATCTGAAGATGATCGTTGGGACGCGGTACTTAAGCTACAAGCTTTACCACGTGATTCTAGCCCTGTACGTCAGCGTAATCGTTGTAACATTACGGGCCGCCCACATGGTTTCCTTCGCAAATTCGGCATGAGCCGTATTAAAGTTCGCGAAGCAGCTATGCGCGGTGAAATTCCTGGCCTTAAAAAAGCTAGCTGGTAAAAGAATCACGGGAGTAAGACTATGAGCTTGCAAGATCCTATCGCGGATTTGTTTACACGAATCCGTAACGGTCAGTCAGCGAAGAAAGTATCTGTAACGATGCCTAATTCAAAACTGAAAGTAGCAGTAGCTAAAGTATTAAAAAATGAAGGTTACATCGCTGATTTCGCAATCAATGGCGACGTAAAACCTGAGCTTTCTATCGAATTGAAGTACTTCGAAGGCAAAGCTGTTATTGAAAATATCCAGCGTGTTAGCCGCCCTGGTTTACGTATCTATAAGAGACGTGACGAATTACCAAAGGTAATGGGTGGTCTAGGTATCGCTATCGTATCAACTTCTAAAGGCCTAATGACAGACCGCGCAGCACGTAGTGCAGGCGTTGGTGGTGAAATCATTGGTTTTGTAGCTTAATCGGAGGGGAACTATGTCTCGCATAGCAAAGGCACCAATTAGTGTTCCTGCCGGTGTAGAAGTTACATTAAAAGGCCAGGAAATCACAGTTAAAGGCAAAAACGGTGAATTAACTCGTACTATCAACAACGCTGTTGAAGTAAAAGTTGAAGAAAACGTTATTACAACTTTACCTCGTGAAGGCGTAACAGATGCATGGGCTCAAGCAGGTACTGCTCGCGCTCTAATCAACAATATGATTGTTGGTACGCATGAAGGTTACGAGAAGAAACTTCAGTTAGTAGGCGTTGGTTACCGTGCAGCAGCTAAGGGTAAAACATTAGATTTAACTCTTGGTTTCTCGCACCCAGTTCATTTCGCAGTTCCTGAAGGAATTACGATTGAAACTCCAAGCCAAACAGAAGTTCTAGTTAAGGGCGTAGATAAGCAGTTAGTTGGTCAAACAGCTGCTAACATTCGTGCATACCGTAAACCTGAGCCATATAAAGGCAAGGGTGTTCGTTATTCAGATGAGAATGTGCGCCGTAAAGAGGCTAAGAAGAAGTAAGGTAAGACGATGGATAAAAAAACAGCTCGTCTACGTCGTGCTAAACGCACTCGTAGAAATTATATTGAACAAGGCACAACGCGTCTTGTTATCCACCGCACGCCACGTCACATATACGCTCAAGTAGTTACTGCTGAGGGTACTGTACTGGCTGCTGCTTCTACTGTTGAAAAAGCTATTTGCGAAACAGTTAAAGGCACCGGCAACGTTGCAGCTGCGCAAGCAGTTGGTAAAGCGGTTGCTGAACGTGCGGCTGACAAAGGCATCGAAAAGATTGCTTTTGATCGTAGTGGCTTTAAATATCACGGCCGTGTGAAGGCGCTAGCTGATGCTGCGCGTGAAGCCGGTTTGCAATTCTAGGAGTAGACAATGGCTAACGTAGAAGCAAAGCAACAACAGCCTGATCTAGCTGAAAAGCTAATCGCGGTGAACCGTGTGTCTAAAGTAGTTAAAGGTGGTCGTATCTTTAGCTTTACAGCACTAACAGTAGTTGGTGATGGCGCAGGTAAAGTAGGTTTTGGTTATGGTAAAGCACGTGAAGTTCCAGCTGCTATTCAAAAAGCAATGGAAAAAGCACGTCGCAATATGATCAATGTAGACCTAAATGGCAACACATTACAGCATCCTGTTAAAGGACGTCATGCTGGCTCACAAGTGTTTATGAAACCAGCCTCTGAAGGTACTGGTATCATCGCTGGTGGTGCAATGCGTGCGGTACTAGAAGTGACTGGTGTGCAGAACGTACTTTCTAAATGTTACGGTTCTACTAACCCAATCAACGTAGTGCGTGCAACAATCTCTGCTCTTGAGAATATGAATTCTCCTCAGTCGATTGCTGCTAAACGTGGTCTTCGCATAGACGAGATACTGGGGTAACCATGGCAAATCAAACTGTAAAAGTAACACAAGTAAAAAGCTCTATCGGTCGTTTACCGAAACATAAAGCTACATTACGCGGTCTTGGTTTACGTCGTATCAACCACACTGTTGAGTTAGAAGACACAGCATGTGTACGTGGTATGATAAACCAGGTTTCTTACATGGTTAAGGTAGAGGGTTAATTTCATGCATTTGAATACACTTTCACCTGCTGCAGGTTCAAAAACTGCTCCAAAACGTGTTGGTCGTGGTATCGGTTCTGGTCTTGGTAAGACTGGTGGCCGTGGTCACAAAGGTCAAAAATCACGTTCTGGCGGTAAAGTACGCGTTGGTTTCGAAGGCGGTCAAATGCCTATGCAACGTCGTCTACCTAAGTTCGGTTTCACTTCTCGCAAATCATTAGTATCTGCAGAAATAAACCTATACGAAATCGCTAAAGTAGAAGGCGATGTGGTAGACCTAAGCGCGTTACAAGCAGCTGGTCTAGTTAAAAAGAACGTTTTGTTCGTTAAAGTTGTTAAATCTGGCGAAGTTTCACGCGCTGTTACCGTTAAGGGCCTTAGAGCCACTAAAGGTGCACGCGAAGCTATCGAAGCTGCCGGAGGCAAGGTAGAAGACTAAGGAAGTACTAATGGCTAAACCAGGTCAAGATATGCAAAGTGCACAAGGTGGACTTTCGGAATTGAAGCGCCGATTACTCTTCGTATTAGGTGCTATCATTATATACCGTCTAGGTTCATTTGTGCCGATCCCTGGGATTGACGCCGCTGTACTTGCCGATTTCTTCGAGCAACAAAAGGGCACCATTGTTGAGATGTTCAACATGTTTAGCGGTGGTGCGCTTGAGCGAGCTTCAGTGTTAGCACTGGGTATTATGCCGTATATCTCGGCTTCGATTATTACGCAACTATTAACGCATATGTATCCTCCGTTTATAGAGCTTAAGAAAGAAGGTGAGCAAGGGCGTAAAAAAATTAGCCAGTACACACGCTATGGCACGCTTGTGCTTGCTACTATCCAATCAATCGGTATTGCCACAAGCTTACCGGGCATGATGGAAGGGTTAGTTGTTAACCCTGGTATGGGTTTCTATTTCACCGCAGTGGTGAGTTTAGTGACTGGTACTATGTTCCTTATGTGGTTGGGCGAACAAATAACAGAACGTGGTATTGGTAACGGTATCTCTGTTTTAATATTTGTTGGTATTGTAGCTAACCTGCCGTCTGCTATTGGTTCGACAGCTGAAATGGCGCGCCAAGGTGATTTGAATGTTTTTGTACTGTTGATGGTTGCGGTAATCGTATTCGCTGTTACTTATCTTGTAGTGTTTTTTGAACGTGGCCAACGACGTATTGTTGTTAACTACGCTAAACGCCAACAAGGTCGTCAAGTATTTGCTGCCCAAAGCACGCATTTACCACTAAAAGTAAATATGGCGGGTGTTATTCCACCAATTTTCGCTAGCAGTATAATTCTGTTCCCTGGTACAATTGCCAGCTGGTTCGGCCAGGGTGAAGGTCCGGTCGCTGATGTGTTACAAGCTATAGCTACAACGTTGACCCCAGGTCAGCCATTGTATGCAATGGTTTTAGCAGCAGCTATCATCTTCTTCTGCTTTTTCTACACAGCGTTGGTGTTTAACCCACGTGAAACAGCAGATAACCTGAAGAAATCTGGCGCATTTATCCCAGGTATTCGTCCAGGTGAGCAGACATCTAAATACATTGATAAAGTGATGACACGCCTGACATTGGCAGGTGCTTTGTATATAACCTTTATCTGTCTGGTGCCTGAATTCATGACAATGGCATGGCAAACGCCATTCTACTTCGGCGGTACATCAATTTTGATTATCGTAGTTGTTATCATGGACTTTATGGCACAAGTACAGACTCACCTGATGTCTCATCAGTATGATTCTGTGCTGAAAAAAGCGAACCTTAAAGGCTATGGTCGATAAGGTCAGTTTACGGAGTTGAGCAATGAAAGTACGTGCTTCCGTTAAGAAAATATGCCGTAACTGTAAAGTTATTAAACGTGCTGGTGTAGTACGCGTAATTTGCAGTGAGCCTAAGCATAAGCAAAGGCAAGGTTAAGTAAACAGCGTGCAGGCTGAGTTTTCTCGGCCTGTGTTTTTAGTAGTGATTTGGTCTTCGTTTGAGTATCCTTACGGGCTCTTCAAACAGATGATTACCAAATTCGAATATAGGAGATGTGTTAGTGGCCCGTATTGCTGGCATTAACGTCCCTGATCATAAACATGCAGTTATTGGTTTAACAGCTATTTATGGCATAGGTAAGACTCGCTCTAAGGCTATCTTAGCAGCGACTGGTATCGCCGAGACCACAAAAATCGGTGAACTTTCAGACGAAACTCTTGACGTATTGCGTGATGCAGTTGGCAAGTACACCGTTGAAGGTGATCTTCGTCGTGAAGTTACTTTAAATATCAAGCGCCTAATGGACCTTGGTTGTTATCGTGGCCTACGTCACCGTCGCTCTTTACCACTACGTGGTCAAAGAACTAAGACTAACGCGCGTACCCGTAAGGGTCCTCGTAAGCCTATTAAGCGATAAGGGGATAGTATTATGGCTAAGACACCAATTCGTCGTAAAAAGGTTAAAAAACAAGTTGCTGATGGTATGGCTCATGTTCATGCTTCTTTCAACAACACTATTGTAACGATTACCGATCGTCAAGGTAATGCACTATCATGGGCTACTGCCGGTGGTTCAGGTTTCCGTGGTTCACGTAAATCTACTCCATTTGCTGCTCAGGTTGCTGCAGAGCGTGCAGGTACTGCTGCTCAAGAATACGGTTTAAAAAATCTAGAAGTTTTCATCAAAGGTCCAGGTCCAGGTCGTGAATCTGCTGTACGTGCTTTGAATGCTGCTGGCTACCGTATTACCAACATTACTGACGTGACGCCAATACCACATAATGGTTGTCGTCCACCGAAGAAACGTCGCGTTTAACAATAGGTTAGGAGAAATAACATGGCAAGATATTTGGGCCCTAAGCTCAAGCTGAGTCGTCGTGAAGGCACTGACCTGTTCCTTAAGAGCGGCGTAAGAGCTATCGACTCTAAGTGTAAACTTGAGACTGCACCTGGTCAGCATGGCGCTCGTAAAGGTCGCTTATCTGATTACGGTTTACAATTACGTGAAAAGCAAAAAGTACGTCGTATCTACGGTGTATTAGAAAAGCAATTCCGTAACTACTACAAAGAAGCTGCTCGCCTTAAAGGTAATACAGGTGAAAACTTGTTACAGCTATTAGAGCAACGTTTAGACAATGTTGTATATCGCATGGGTTTTGCTAGCACACGTGCAGAAGCACGTCAGTTAGTAAGCCATAAAGCGATTTTAGTTAATGGTCGTGTTGTGAATGTTCCTTCGTACGTAATTGCTCCAGAAGATACTGTTGTAATCCGTGAGAAGTCTAAAACACAAGCACGTATCATCGCTGCTCTAGAGTTGGCTGAGCAACGTGAAAAGCCGACTTGGGTTGAAGTTGACGGTAAGAAATTGGAAGGCAGCTTTAAGCGTCTACCTGAGCGTTCAGATCTGTCTGCGGACATTAATGAACAACTAATCGTCGAACTTTACTCTAAGTAAAGTTAAGAGTTAAGAGAGGATAAAATGCAGGGTTCTGTTACAGAATTTCTAAAACCAAGGTTAGTCGATATCGACGCTATCAACCCAACACGTTCTAAAATAGTTTTAGAACCACTTGAGCGTGGCTTCGGTCACACTTTGGGTAATGCCTTACGCCGTATACTGCTTTCATCTATGCCTGGATGTGCAGTAACTGAAGTTGAAATCGACGGTGTATTGCATGAGTACAGCGCGAAAGAAGGCGTTCAAGAAGACATCATTGAAATACTATTAAACCTAAAAGGTTTAGCAGTAACGTTAGAAGGCAAAGATGAAGTTTTTCTGACCCTGGCTAAATCTGGTGTAGGCCCTGTGACTGCGTCAGATATTCAGCACGATGGCGATGTAACAATTGCTAACCCAGATCATGTTATTTGTAATTTAACAACAAATAACAGCGAGATCAGCATGCGTATTCGTGTTGAACGTGGTCGTGGTTATGTGCCGGCATCTAGTCGTTTATCCTCTGATGACGATGAGCGTCCAATTGGTAGATTGTTGCTTGATGCATCATTTAGCCCAGTTGAACGTATTGCGTACTCGGTTGAATCAGCTCGAGTTGAGCAACGTACAGATTTAGACAAGTTAATCATTGATATGGAAACAAACGGCACTTTAGATCCAGAAGAAGCGATCCGCCGTGCGTCTACTATCTTAGCTGAGCAATTAGATGCATTCGTAGATTTACGTGATGTAACTGAGCCAGAAGAGAAAGAAGAGAAGCCAGAATTCGATCCTATTCTACTTCGTCCAGTTGATGATCTTGAACTAACAGTACGCTCAGCAAATTGTTTGAAAGCCGAGCAAATTCAATATATCGGTGATTTAGTTCAGCGCACTGAAGTTGAGCTTCTTAAAACGCCTAATTTAGGTAAGAAGTCTCTAACTGAAATTAAAGACGTGCTAGCTTCACGTGGACTTTCTCTAGGCATGCGCCTAGAAAATTGGCCACCTGCAAGTTTAGCTGAATAATCTAAATCACTATATTAGTTTAGTTAGAAGGATAGGGTCATGCGCCATCGTAAGAGTGGTCGTCAATTAAACCGTAACAGTAGCCATCGTAAAGCGATGTTTAGCAATATGGCAGGTTCTTTGGTGAAACATGAAATCATCAAAACTACTTTGCCTAAAGCGAAAGAGTTACGTCGTGTAATTGAACCTTTAATCACACTGGCTAAGACTGACAGTGTAGCAAATCGCCGTTTAGCGTTTGCTCGCACGCGTGATAATGAAGTTGTTGGTAAGTTATTCAGTGAAATCGGTCCACGTAACGCGGATCGTCCAGGTGGTTACACTCGTATTCTTAAGTGTGGCTTCCGTACTGGTGATAATGCACCAATGGCTTATATTGAACTAGTTGGTCGCCCAGCGACTAGCGAAGCAGTTCAAGAAGACGCACAGTCTGCAGAGTAAGTCTTAAAGAAACCTAAAAGCCGAGCCTATGCTCGGCTTTTTCTTGCCTAAAATTTGTTAATCTATATGAATCAGTGAGTACCTTCTATTATGATCGTTTACGAGTACTGACTCATAGATTCTAAATTGATAAGTTGTTTTAACACCTGCTTTAATATCCCTACCTAGTTACTCTTTACTTATTACTCATTCAAAATAGCTTATCAGATCATGGTTAAGGATTATCTTCATAATATATTGTTCGTTTAGAGCTATTATATAATACAACTCCAAAACTTAGATTATCCAGTAGAGCGGCCCACTACGAAGTTTATATTTATAAATCTGATTATAAGGCATAACGTGTACTCATTTACCTATATACCTATATTAAGAATCTCATATCAAGGTTGAGTATTACGGCCTAAGTAAACTTACTTCTTAATATTATTAAATTATGATTAAACATAGCTCGATCAATTCAATTTTCGCCTTTTGATTACTTTAAATGATTTTAAGTAATACGAGTCTTCTCATATTGGTTAGTTATTTAGCATAGATGATCCAAATATGTCTTTATTCATTAGTAGTTGTCATAACTTTAATTTCAAATAGCGCTATAAATTTCTTAACGATAGTAGTTTAGTTGTGTTTTTAAGCGTTTAGCTCAAATACTCAGCGAACAGCAGTTTATTTCAAGTTTTCTTTAAAAAACAGTTGATCTGTTTTCGGATCTCCCTATAATGCGACCCCACTGAGAAG
>LV_Brine_h2_0102DRAFT_1000011_pt1 | contig 70455 bp, 61 predicted proteins | sample LakVidmifraction_3_FD_10600 | JGI IMG/M metagenome (IMG submission 10600)
ATAGTTAGCTCGCGACGCGTTGGAACATTAAACACCATTTTACGCAGTGGACGACGTGGGTCTACTGTTTTACTTTTTAGTTGATTAAAGGTGTATAAACAATCTTGGGTGGTTTCTACTGCTTGGCGCACTTTCCAGTAGGTATCGCGACCTTTAACGTGTTGCTCTGTTAAAAAGCATACCGCTTCCATAGAGCCGGTGTCGTTTAAGGTATTAATTGTTTTAGAAATAATTTGTTTATATTGCTTATCGTCAAGCTCGCGCTCTTTACCACACCCTACAAGCAATATGCGCTCGCTTAAGATGTTTGGTACATGATGCAATAATAAAACTTGGCCCGGCTTTCCTTCTAGGTCACCTCGGCGAAGTAAATTTGAGATATAACCATCACTGATTTTATCGAGTTGTTCACCAATGGGGGATAACCGACGAGGCTCGTATACACCAACTACAATACATGCGCTACGTTGTTTTTCTGGGCTACCACTTTTTACGTTAAATTCCATTGTCACTCCTGATTTTGAGTCATCTTTAGAAGCCAAGCAGAAACTAAAAATATTTTTAGTTTTATATACCTAAATTATTTAGGTGTAGCTCTAATCTTAGCTGATTTTGCCCGACTCTTACTGTGTAATTGAACTTTATCTGCTTAAGGGTCACTAATGCAACATTATATCGTGTTGTTAGGTAGGATAATTAATTTTCATGGCTTATAATATTAGATCTATGCTCGGCAACGCTGAGTAAAATCATGATTAACTATAAACGTTCACTATTGCAGTGACACACCATGTTTAACAGGGGCGACTATTGCTTATTTTTCGTTATTTGACTGCTGAGGTTTTAAAATCGCAGGTCGCCGTATTTTTAACTTTGATGACCATTTTTTTGTCGCAAAAGTTAGTTAGTATTTTAGGCGATGCCTCTGAGGGTAGTATTCCTGCTAAATTAGTGCTATCGATGATCGCACTTAAATTGCCGCAGTTAGCCTCGTTAATTTTACCATTGAGTATATTTTTAGGCATAATTTTGGCCTACAGCCGTATCTACGCCGATAGCGAAATGACCGTGCTTAAAGCCTGTGGTGTAAGTGAATGGTATGTGGTTAGAGTGACGCTTATATCAAGTGTGGGGTTGGCTATTTTAGCCGCCGCGCTCACTATGCATGTAGCCCCTTGGGCAAGCGAGCAAGAGTACCAATTAAAAGAGCAAGCTAAAGCCGATGCGGGCTTGTCGGCATTAAGAGCTGGTCGCTTTCAGCAAACCGGTAACGAAAAAGCCGTGGTGTTTATTCATAACATTGAAAACGGTGGAAAAGAGCTTAATAAAGTATTTGTAGCGCAACTCCCCGATAGCGAAAAAGACAACCTTGCACGCCTAGTTTATGCAGAGCAAGGAATTGTAATTGAAGCGCAAAATGGCGAACAACAACTCGTTCTTAGCGACGGCAAACGCTATGAAACTGATGGCTTAACGCCTGCGCTCAATTTAACCGAGTTTGACGGTTATAGTGTACAAATACGTGAGCAAGAAATAGAGCACCAACGCCGTAAATTAGAAGCAATTCCTACTAATCAATTGTTGGCACTTAATACTCCAGAGGCAACCGCGCAGTGGCAATGGCGTATTGCTATACCACTTTCTATTCCACTGCTGACACTATTAGCAGTACCGTTAAGTGTGGTTAATCCACGCCAAGGTAAATTTGCTAAGTTAGTGCCGGCAATTAGCTTGTACTTAGGTTATTTTATTTTACTTAACGCTGCTAAATTTGCTGTTGAAGATGGCAAAATACCTCCCTCTATTGGCCTTTGGTGGATTCACTTAAGTGCCTTATTTATTGGCGGACTATTAATAATTAAAGGGCGACCACTTGGCGCTTGGCTTAAAGCGGTAATTACTAAGCGGGAGTTGGGCGCATGATGAAAACCCTTGATTGGTATTTAGGTCGCAGCATTTTACAAACCACCGGCTTTGCATTATTGGTACTGGTAGGCATTAGCACCTTAATTAAATTTATCGACCAGTTAAAGTCAGTTGGCCGTGGTAGTTACGATTTAATGACCGCGATGCTCTACACGCTTTACACAATACCGGGCGATTTAGTGGTGTTTTTTCCGATGGCCGCGCTCATTGGTGGCTTAACTGGGTTAGGAGCGCTTGCCTCAAACAGCGAGCTGGTGGTAATGCACGCTGCAGGTATGTCGCGCTTACAAATTATAAGCTCGGTAATGAAAACCGCCGTATTTATGGCGCTATGTATGATGGCATTAGGCGAGTGGGGAGTACCCGAGGCGCAATTACAAGCTAAAGAAATGCGTAACCAGGCAATTCATGGTGGCGATGTTTTTAATGCGCAAAAAGGCGTATGGGCAAAAGACGGCAATAACTTTATAAATATAGAAGATGTAGATCAAAATGGTAAATTAAATGGTGTACATATGTACCACTTTGATCAGTCGCTATCGCTTACACAAATAACGAAGGCAAAAGATGCGCTAAGTCGCGAAAACGGCTGGTTACTGCGCGGCGTCAATAAAGTAAAAATAAGTGATGAGCTTATTACTACAGAGCAAGTGCCTGAGGAGTTTTACCCATCACAACTTACTGCTGAAAAGCTGGGTGTGGTGTCGGTTAAACCTGAGTCGCTATCGTTTACTGGGTTATGGTCTTACTTAGACTATTTAGAGCAAAACGATCAAGATACCAGCACCTATGAACTCGCGCTTTGGCGCAAACTTATGCAGCCAATATCTATAGCCGTAATGTTGCTAGTTGCACTGTCGTTTATATTTGGCCCGTTGCGTACCGTCACTATGGGTGCACGTATTATAATGGGCGTAGTTACGGGTATAGTGTTTCATCTAACCAACGAAATATTTGGTCCTGTGGTTATGGTGTATCAAATACCTGCGTTTATTGGCGCTGTAGTGCCTAGCATTATATTCACCGGCTTTGCTGCTTACTTAATGAATAAACGCGCATAAAACTAGTTATAAAAAGGTAGTTACAAAAATACCTTGAAACAAAAAAGCGTGGCTACTTTATAAAAGTGCCACGCTTTTTTGTGCTTATAAATTACAGTGTATTACTTTTAATTAATCAAGCTCACGGTAAATACGCTTGTTTTCTTCTTTGGTGAGTGCAATAACTTCGGTTTTAGAAAGATAATCTTGCAAAGCTTTTTTATTTTTAAAATCAACCAATACCACTAAATTACCTAAACCAAGTAATGCACTAACGCTGCGAATTATTGCTTGCGGCCAGCTAATAAGTTGCCCATCTAGAGTTTGTACTTTTAAGCGCCATGCGCGCATGCCAATGGTTTGCCCGCTTTTAGTCCAAAAATAAGCAAAAAAGAATACGTTTACTCCAACAAACAACGCACTTCTAATACCAGAGAGTAACGTGGAGTCTTGTATTAAAGCAGCAGGATCGTCAGTTTTAACTATCATTTCTAAAGACGTTAGTAGCTGAATGACTGCAAAGTAGAGTATGGCAGTAAGCATAGATAAAGAAATTACGACCAAGGCATCATAAATTAACGACGCCAAACGACGCCAAAAGCCAGCTCGTGGAAATTCATTCAACATAAAGATACTCTCACTATTAATATGCGCGCTAGTTTAGCAAATAGGCTGGTAAATACTACCTCTTCAGTAAGGCATTAAAGCGCTGCGCAGAGTTAAATGTTAATGGTTGCTTAATTGTTAAGCGGTTGATTGTACTTATGTCATAAAACGCTTGCCGCTACCTTTATTGATTGTATAATGCTTAGCATAGAGACGAAGGCAGTTTTATAAACCTAAGCTCTAAAGTGGTTTTTCTTTATCTTCTGGTATTTAGAAGGTTAAAGAAAAATTATGCCAGCGTGATGAAATTGGTATACATGGGGGATTCAAAATCCCCTGCCGAAAGGCGTGCCGGTTCGAGTCCGGCCGCTGGTACCACTTTTTATAGCCCCGATCAAATTGGTCGGGGTTTTTTTATGCCTAAAATTTGAGTTGACGGACTCGAGCGGCACGCGAGCAGCACGCGGGAGTACCGCTGTTATAAGTTAAAGTCCGGCCGCAGATGCCACTTTTTATAGCCCCGATCAAATTGGTCGGGGTTTTTTTATGACTACAGAAAATAATAAAGGCAAGCAGCACAGAAGTTGTCTTGTAATGACTACTTTATTTAAAGCATGATTACTCTAATAATCTGATGTGATCAGTATTTTACTTAATACCGCTTTATTTGGGCCGTTTATTAAATCGGCCAAGGTGTACTGATCTAAGCAATTAAAAAAGCTTTCTATTGCGTGTGAAAGTACTTTTTTGAGTTGGCATGCTGGTGTAATAATACAAAAGTTATTTTCACCAAAGCACTCTACTAATGCAGACTTCCCCTCAAAAGATCTAACTAATTGGCCTATGTTTATTTGTTTTGCAGCGTGATTTAGTTTGATCCCACCATTTTTTCCTCGGGTACTATTAATATAGCCTTGTGCACTTAATTGTTGCACCACCTTCATTAAGTGGTTTTTAGATACGCCATAGCATTCAGCTATCTCTTTTATTGTTTTAATTTCGTTAGTATTTTTATTTATAGCGAGGTAAATAAGTACGCGTAATGAGTAGTCGGTAAAACGAGAAATATTCATCTGTTGGCCTTTTGCTAATAAATTAAATTATATATTTAATTTATTAGCTCTACAGTACTTTTTTATTAATTACAGGCTGGTTATTAATTAACGTCACTTTTATTGATCTAAACATGTATTTTGTTTGCATGTTTAGGTGTATGTTAACTATGAGCCAATAATAACTGGTAATAATGCTAATTTTAGTCGTGGTTTGGTTACTTACGAAATAAAAAAGCAATTTTGTAAAAATAAACATTTATTTCAACATAATAAAGTACCTATGGAGAGTAGCGATATGCGTAATCGTCAGGGGGATAGCAATGAGAGAATATAAAAGGTTATGGTGGGCCCTTTTAGGGGTCGTCGCAGTCACCTTTTCATTATTAGGTTACTACGGCACAGAAATTTACCGTGAAGCACCGCCAATACCAGCCGCGTTTGTATCAGAAAGTGGCAAAGTGTTAACCACAGAAGAGCAAATACTTGACGGGCAAACTGCGTGGCAATCTGTTGGTGGCATGCAATTAGGTTCGGTTTGGGGGCATGGAGCTTATCAAGCGCCAGATTGGACAGCTGACTGGTTGCATCGCGAGTTAGTGAGTTGGTTAAATTTAGCTGCAGAAGATCAATTTGGCACAGCATACGATGAACTCAATGAGCAGCAACAGCATATGCTGCGCTATGATCTTAAAAAAGATTATAGAACAAATACTTATAATACAAAAACCAACACTGTGAGCTTATCGCCGCGACGTATGCAGGCAATAGCGCAAACCAGTGATTATTATAATGCGTTGTTTGGTGGTGCAGCTGAGCTGCAGCAAACCCGTGCTAACTATGCAATGAAAGAAGTTACTTTGCCCAGTGCTGAGCTCAGGGCACGTTTAAACGAGTTCTTCTTTTGGACGGCTTGGGCGGCATCTACTGAGCGTTTAGATGGGAATGCAACCTATACCAATAACTGGCCGCATGAGCCGTTAATTGATAATAAACCCACTACCGAAAACATAGTATGGTCGCTGGTCAGTATTGTGTTACTGGTTGCAGGAATTGGAGCATTAGTGTGGGCGTGGGCATTTTTACGCAGGCAGGATGACGAAGAGCCAATCGTGCCAAAAACAGATCCTATTTTATCTTTTAACTTAACGCCTTCGCAAAAATCTTTAGGTAAATACTTATTTTTAATTGTAGCCTTGTTTACCTTTCAAATATTTGTAGGGGCATTTACCGCTCATTATACCGTTGAAGGGCAGGGCTTTTATGGTGTGCAAACCTCTGAATGGTTCCCCTATAGTTTAGTGCGAACTTGGCATATTCAGTCGGCGTTATTTTGGATTGCAACAGGCTTTTTAGCGGCTGGTTTATTTTTAGCCCCAATTATTAATGGTGGCGAAGATCCTAAGTTTCAAAAGCTGGGTGTTGATGTATTGTTTTGGGCGTTAGTATTGGTAGTAGTTGGCTCGTTTATTGGTCAGTACTTAGCAATTGCGCAAATAATGCCGCCAGAACTAAACTTTTGGTTAGGCCATCAGGGCTATGAATACATTGATTTAGGACGACTATGGCAAATTGGTAAATTTGTTGGAATATTGCTGTGGTTAGTATTAATGATGCGTTGTATTACACCCACTTTAAATAAAGAGGGTGATAAAAACTTACTGGTTTTATTTATGCTGTCGGTAATTGCGATTGGCTTATTTTATGGTGCGGGTTTTTTCTACGGCGAGCGTACGCATATTTCAGTAATGGAATATTGGCGCTGGTGGATTGTGCATTTATGGGTAGAAGGTTTCTTTGAAGTATTTGCCACAACAGCACTGGCCTTTATATTTTTTAATATGGGTTTAGTGTCTAAACGTATGGCTACAGTGGCTTCGTTAGCGTCGGCTTCGTTGTTTATGTTAGGCGGTGTTCCGGGGACTTTCCATCACTTGTACTTTTCGGGTACAACTACACCCGTTATGGCTGTAGGTGCAACTTTTAGTGCGCTTGAAGTAGTACCACTTATAGTGCTTGGTCATGAAGCATGGGAGCATTATAAATTAAAAACGCGTGCGCCTTGGATGGAAAATGTTAAATGGCCAATAATGTATTTTGTAGCCGTTGCATTTTGGAATATGTTAGGTGCAGGTGTGCTGGGCTTTATGATCAACCCACCAATTGCTTTGTATTATATTCAAGGACTTAATACCACAGCAACACATGCTCATGCAGCTTTGTTTGGCGTTTATGGCTTTTTAGCGCTGGGCTTTACACTACTCATATTAAGATACATTCGCCCGCATTTAAAATTTGATGAAGGCTTAATGAAAACCTCTTTTTGGTGGATGAATATAGGGCTAGCGTTAATGCTATTCACTAGCTTATTACCGGTTGGTATTATTCAATTTATTGCCAGCGCATCAGAGGGACTTTGGTATGCACGTAGCGAAGCATTAATGCAAAGCGATACTTTGGTAACGCTACGCTGGGTGCGCACCATTGGTGATGTAGTATTTATGGTAGGCGCATTAGCGGTTACTTGGCAAGTTGTTAAAGGTGTATTTAGCTCGCCAGAAAAAGCAGTTAAAACGCCCTAGTTATATTGTAAATATATAAAATAAAGTTAAATAAAAATGACGCTAAACAGCGTCATTTTTTATTGGTGTTTTTACTCTAGTGAGTTTTAGTTACTATGTAGTTTATTAAATGTTTTGCATAACAACTCAAAATAGCTGGGTAATTATTTGCATTGTTCAGTGCATTGCGCATTATCTACTTACTCACGTCAAAATTTTCTATAACAGCACTGCACAGTGTTGCTAAAGGCAGATAATAAAAAGGAACACAGATGAAACGCTCATTAATCTCATTAGCTATTGGCTTAGCAAGCCTAGGGGCATTTAATGCCAGTGCCAATATTAATATCGATAAACAGATAAATCAGGTTGAAGATAAGGTGATTGAATGGCGTCGCGATTTTCATCAGCACCCTGAGTTAAGTAACCGCGAAACACGTACCGCTGCGATTGTAGCACGCCATTTAAAAGCCTTAGGGATGCAGGTTGAAACTGACATTGCTTACACAGGTGTAGTGGGGATTTTAAAAGGCGGTAAGCCGGGGCCAACAGTAATGCTGCGTGCCGATATGGATGCACTGCCAGTAACCGAAAAAGCCGATGTGCCTTTTAAATCACTGGTAACTACCAAGTATAATGGGGTTGATGTTGGGGTTATGCATGCCTGTGGGCACGACACGCATGTGGCTATGCTAATGGGTGCAGCTGAAGTATTAGCCGCTGTAAAAAATGAATTACACGGCGATATTATGTTTGTGTTTCAGCCAGCAGAAGAAGGCGCGCCACAAGGCGAAGAGGGCGGAGCTGAGTTAATGTTAAAAGAGGGGATATTTAAAAAGTATCAACCCGATGTGGCGTTTGGCATTCATGTTATGGCAGGATTAAACAGCGGCCAAATTGGCTATCGTAGTGGCCCAATTATGGCCAGTGCCGATCGCTTCGAGATAACGGTAAAAGGTAAGCAAACGCATGGTTCATCGCCTTGGGGTGGGGTCGATCCTATTTCAGTTGCTGCACAAATTGTCTCAGGGGTTAATCATATTGTTAGTCGTCAAATAGATATAACTAAAGAGCCTGCCATTATCTCGTTTGGTAAAATAGCCGGCGGCGTACGTAATAATATTATTCCCGATAGTGTAGAAATGGTAGGCACTATTCGTAATTTTGATATGGATAACCGCCAACAAATTTTTGAAAAATTAACCACTACAGCTACGCATATTGCTAAAGCGTCGGGAGCCGAAGCACAGGTAAATATTTTTAAAGGTTACCCAGTAACGGTGAATAACCCAGAGCTTACCGCGCAAATGTTGCCAACACTTAAAAATATAGTAGGTAAAGATAACCTGTTTGATGTGCCAAAAGTAACCGGCGCAGAAGACTTTGCTTTTTATGCGCAGCAAGTACCGGGTTTATTTTTGTTTTTAGGCGGCACGCCAACAGGGCAAGATGTAAAAACAGCACCAACCAACCATTCGCCGTATTTTTATGTTGACGAGTCAACGCTTAAAGTGGGCACTAAAGCAATGAGCCAGCTGGCGATTGACTATTTAGCTGCACAGCAAAAAAACTAACATAAACTTAGCTCACGCTAGGATTAAATAAATTACGGGCGCTAATAGAAGAGGCGTCCGTGTTGTTTTTTGCAGTAATTAGCGTGTAAAAGCATTAGCAACTAGTATCAAAGAGCATAAGAAAGTACTCTCAAAGGTGTTTTTTTTACCAGTTCGGGTATTATCCGCCCCAACATAATTGATCGGTTGTAATTTATGACTCATTTAAGTGCAAAAGAAAATATTCAAGCCATTGTTAAAGCTATTAAGGCTGAAGAGGCGAAGCTACGCGCTAAGCATCCATTATTAACGCATCAAAATACCTTGGGATTGGTTATTTTACTGTTATCTCTTGGGGCATTAGTTGGGGTTGGCTTTTTATATTATTTAGCCATTATTCCTGCGTGGTTATGTATTATTTTAGCTGCTATGGCTGCATCTATTTCGCATGAGTTAGAGCATGATTTAATTCATAAACAGTATTTTAGTAATCAGCCATTTATGCATAATTTTATGATGCTAACCGTGTGGTTAATGCGCCCTAATACTATCAGCCCTTGGTATCGTCGTAAGTTACATTTACACCATCATAAAACTTCAGGCACACAACAAGACCTAGAAGAGCGCTTAGTGGGTAACGGTATTAAAAATCCTTTGTTACGCGCGTTGGTTATTGTGGATGGCTTATTAGGCTTATTAATTAACGCCAAACGTTTTTCTAAAGAAATTAAAGGCTTTCACTTTTTTAAGATATTTAATGCCGGTTTTCCTATTACCACCGCTTACTTTATTGTTTTATACAGCGTAATTATATTTCATGGCGTTAATTTATTTACTGGGCTTGCACAAAGCTCGCCGGCTTGGTTATTAAGCACTATGTCGCTATTTGAGTTTTTAATGGTGGTGTTAATTGTACCTAATATTGTGCGCTCGAGCTCGCTAAATTTTGTTACCTCGTGCATGCATTACTATGGCGGTGTAACCAATATGCTGGAGCAAACCCATGTGTTAACCAGTCGGGTATTTATGCCGTTTCACTTGTTTTGTTTTAACTTTGGTAAAACCCATAGTATTCATCACTTTGTGCCAAATCAGCCATTTTATTTACGCCAAATGCTAAGTAAAAAAGTGCTAAATGTAATGCGCGAACATGGCGTGCGTTTTAATGATTTTGCCAGTATTAAACAGGCAAATTTTTATAATGCTAACGCCAATTAAACTTTTAATTTAACTAAAACACCGTGGCAGTAATGATTGCAAAACCCACTGAAAATGAGCTAATTGCGCAATGTGTTGAAGCAATCAATTCAACTGGTTTTGCACAAAAAATAGTTAATTACATTGCTCATTTAGTGCAATTTGACTGCGCGGTGATTTTAGGCTGTAGAGCCCATAAACACCCCATTTATTTATACGACTCGATAGATACTCGACGCGAGTTATTGTTTCAGCGCTATTTAACCAATTCGTTTATTAACGATCCCTTTTATATTGAACTGTCAAAAAGTGGCCATGAAGGTGTGTATCGGTTAGTCGATATCAGTGCAAATAAAGACTTAGCAGCTTATACCCAATACCAGCAACAGTTTTATAACGAAACCGGTTGGGTAGATGAACTAAGTATAAGTGTGCGCACAGATGAGAGCCGCTGGATTGTTATTTATTTAGGCTTTTTAGAAAGCAAACAACGCTTTAGCGCCGCACAAAAAAGCACCTTAATAGCTCATTTTAGCCTTATAAAAGCATTATGCCGCCAACATTGGGGCAATAACTTATTATTGCTTGGGCCTTTAACTACCACAGCTACAGGGCAATTAATTGAGCGTGGCTTAGCTACCTTTGCCAACGAGCAACTTACCACCCGCGAGCGACAAATAGCTATGCTATTAGTGCAAGGCTGCGACTCTAACGATATTGCTAAGCAATTAAATATCACCTTAGGTACAGTTAAAAACCACCGTAAACGTATTTACGCACAATTAAAAGTGTCTTCGTTGAGTGAGTTTTTTCAGCTGTTTTTAAACCACTTAATCACTAGCGAGTAAGATTAGTTAGCATAAATATTTGCCTTGCCTTAATACTACTTTCGCACCGTTAAACAGCGCTTCTACTTAAATTGATTAATATAAAGTACTTTCTATCCCTTTAGGGATATATGGTTGTGTAGCAGCTTTAATTAGTATTTTTACCCTAACTAATTAACACATGTGTGCGGGATAAATACAATGACAACACAATTACTGGAAGATATTACACATCGCGGCCTGGTTTCTCAGGTTAGCGATTTAGCGCAGCTTGAGCAGTTATTAGCAACTTCACAAGTTGTGTATTGTGGTTTTGATCCTACCGCGGGCAGTTTACATATTGGCCACTTAGTACCTTTGCTAATGCTAAAGCGTTTTAATGATGCCGGTCATAAAGCGGTGGCATTAATTGGTGGCGCAACCGGGTTAATTGGCGATCCAAGCTTTAAAGCCACCGAGCGCAGCTTAAACAGTAAAGAAACCGTACAAGGTTGGGTAGCAGATTTAAGCTCACAAGTAGAGAGCGTAATGAACCCGCATTTAAGCGAGCCAATTCAATTAAAAAATAATGCCGACTGGTTTAGCGGTATTGAAGTGTTAGATTTTTTTCGCGATGTAGGTAAGCACTTTTCAATTAATAATATGATCAACCGCGAGTCGGTAAAGCAACGTTTGCAACGCCCTGATCAAGGTTTATCGTTTACTGAATTTAGTTACACTTTATTGCAGTCGTACGACTTTGCTAAATTAAATAGCGAACTGGGTTGTAGTGTGCAAATTGGCGGCAACGATCAGTGGGGGAATATAGTAAGTGGGATTGATTTAACCCGCCGCTTAAATAAGCAAACTGTGTATGGATTAACTTTGCCACTTATTACTAAATCAGACGGTACTAAGTTTGGTAAAACGGAAGGCGGCGCAATTTGGCTTGATCCGAAAAAAACCTCACCGTATCGCTTTTACCAATTTTGGTTAAATTGTGACGATGCCGATGTATACAACTTTTTGCGTTTTTACACCTTTTTATCGGTAAAAGAAATTGAAGCCATTGAAGCGAATGACATTACCAGCCAACAAAAGCCTCAAGCGCAAGGTATTTTAGCCGAGCAATTAACCCGCTTTGTACATGGCGAACAAGGCTTAGCAAGCGCGCAGCGCATTACGCAATTATTGTTTAACGGCCAAGTACAAACACTCACCTTGGCAGAGCTTGAGCAATTAGAGCAAGATGGGCTCGCCGTACACGCTATTAGCGACGCGAAAATTAATATTGCTGAGTTACTGGTTAAAAGTGAACTGGCCAGCTCAAAGCGTACTGCACGTGAGTTAATAAACGCGAATGCGATTAAAATTAATGGCGAGGCCATTACAGATGAGCACGCACAGTTAGATTTTCCGCTGTTTGATCGTTTTTGGGTAATGCAGCGTGGTAAAAAGCAATTTAGGCTTATTAAGTTAGCTTAAAGTGTTACAGGCGTGTTGAATTGAACATCCTATGAAATAAAAAACGCACATAGCCTGTCTACTAATTAGGTTAATAGCCTTTTTGAGGTAGTACTATGTGTAGTTCAATGAAACGTAGCCGTGAGGTAAAAAAGTTACAGCTTAACTTTGAAGACGATCTTAGTAATGAGCAACGCTTGCGCTTTGCTGCTAAAGCAAATATAGCGCAAGCGCGCCGTGATGCGCTTAATAAAAACAGTACTGATAAGCATATTGCTAAATCACGCTTTTTTAATTTATTTCGTTGGTTTAAACAGTATTTACCATAAATTTAGAGGCACTAAATAGTTGCTTTAGGCTGTGGTGTTTTATTGCTATGCAGGTACACTTTTAGTATAAAACTCGTGTAATACCGAAGCACCCTTAAGGGTGGAGCTCGTTAAAAATAATGGATATATAAAATGAACATAACTGGAAGCTGTTACTGCGGCGACATAAAATATCAAGCGAAAACACAAAGTAACACGCTATTAGTGTGCCACTGTAGTGATTGCCAACGCATGTCGAGTGGGCCATTTAGAGCGGTAATAATGAGTGAGCCTAACGGTGTTACTTTTACGCAAGGTAAGCCTAAAGAATATATAAAAACGGCGCAAAGTGGTAATAAACGTGCGCAAGGGTTTTGTGGTAATTGTGGCACCTCACTTTATGCTACCAACGAAGCGACAGAAAACCGTGTATATGGCCTTAGAATAGGGGCGGTTGATCAACGCGATGAGTTTACGCCAGTAGCGCAAATTTGGTGTCAGTCTAGCGTTAGTTGGTTGAACGATTTAGTGCAAGTGCCTGCATTTGCCACCACCCCAAAAAAATTAGGTTTATAATGAAAAAAATAACATTAATTACCTTATTCACCAGTGTATTGAGCAGTGGTTTTGCTAATGCAAAAAACAGTGATATTGAGCACTTAAATGCGGCCTCAGCAAGTTTACCTTTTTCGCAAATTGTAAGGGTCGATAATACCTTGTATATGTCGGGTCAAATAGGGCTTACAAGCAGTGGTAAACTAGCACAAGGTGGTTTTGCAGCAGAGACCAAGCAAACGCTCGAAAATATAAAAAGCACCCTAGAGCAGCATAATTACAGTATGAAAAACATAGTAAAGTGTACGGTTATGCTAACCGACATAAATGACTTTAAAATGTTTAATAAAATATATGCTGAATACTTTACCCCGCCATATCCTGCGCGCAGTGCGTTTGCAGTAAAAGCGTTAGCACTAAATTCAGTTGTAGAGGTTGAATGTATTGGCGCTGTTTAAGCTAAATATATAAAAAGTACTAAACTATAATTAGTTATAAAAGTGGGCAAATGATTACACCGCCCACTTTTAATTAACGCTTACGCTTACGCTTTGTTGCGCATAGTAATATTACGCCCGCCTAAATAACCAAACACCGCACATAGCGCGCTCGCACCTGCACAAAACCATAAAGTAGATGCCCAGTTACCAAAATAACTGTGCAGCGCACCTGCAATAATAGGCCCAGTAGCGGCAAGTAAATAACCAATACACTGCGCCATACCAGAAAGTGCCGCAGCTTGATGTGAGTCGTGAGTGCGTAAACTAATAAACGACAAGCCCAATATAAAGCATGCACCCGAGCAAAACCCCATAGTGATTGACCACACAGACGCATAGTCAGGCATATACAACAGTCCAATCGACGACAGGCTTGCCAATACTCCTAAAACAAAGGTGAGTACGCGCTGATCTTTTAGTTTTGCTAATAAGGGAATTAAGATAATACCGGGTAAAGCCGAAGCTACCTGAAATGAGCCTTGCAGTGCACCCGCTTGTTGTGCGCTGTGGCCACTGTCTATTAAAATGCTTGGTAACCAGCCAATAATTATATAAGTAAATAACGAGTTACAGCCAAGTAGCAAGGTAATTTGCCACGCAAGGGCTTGGCGCCACACTTTAACGTCACCGGTGTTTTCAACCAGATCTTTAGTCGGTTTGGTGCGTAGCTTTAATTGCGGTAGCCAAATAAATAAACTTATTAAAGTAATTAACGCGTAACTGGCTAAAGCAATTTGCCAGCCCATTTGTTTATATTCGGCAAGGGGAATAATTAACGCTGAGTAACTACCGCCAAAAATACCCATAGCAAGCACATACGCCGAGGTCATTACAGCCACTTTGTGTGCAAAGTCGCGCTTAATTAAACTCGGTAACAGCACATTACCTATCGCAATGCCGACCCCAATGACGGCGGTGCCTAAATAAAGTACCGGCACAGAATCTATCATGCGCGATGCTAAGCCTAAGCCAATTAAAATAAGGGCAATAAAAAGCGACACTTCTAAGCCTTGCCTTTTAGCTAAACTAGTGGCTAATGGGCTTGCTAAAGCAAATGCAATTAACGGTAAGGTGGTAAGCATACCGGCTTGTGATGCGCTTAAATTAAAACTAAGAATTATTTGGTCCAGCACGGGGGCTAAACCAGTCACTGGCGCACGTAAGTTACTGGCAATAAGTAAAATTCCCAGTACTAATAATGCGTAAGATAAGCGAGATTGAGATTGTTGAGTTAACAAGGTAAACGTCCTAGCAGGTTGGTTATTTAGCAAGAAGCAATAGAGACTAGTATAAAGGCTAAGTCATCACTATAATTTAGCAAAAGAGACATTAAATAACTAAAAACAGACAAAATGCAGCTTCCCCAAGATTGGAATGAAATAAAAAACTTTGAAATCATGCCGCAGCCGGTTATTGCTAAAATAGAATATGCCCAGCTTAGCCGTGAAATTCCGCTGCATACTCATCCAAAAGGGCAGTTAATTTTAGCCCTGCACGGTTATGTTACCTGTGAAGTGGCAACAAAAATGTGGATGGTGCCTACTCATAGCGCCATTTGGATCCCGGCAAATGTAGAGCACAGTAATAGAGCATCTGATAATGCGCATTTATGCCATTTATTTATTGATGCAAACTTACAAGGTATGCCAAGTACAGCCTGTACATTAACCATTAGCCCATTAATAAAAGAGTTAATGCTTAGTTTGGCAAATAACCAGCAAAACTATAGCTTAACGGGTAAAACCGCACGGCTTGCACAGGTATTATTTGATCAGCTGGTGGATATGCCAATTCAACCTTTAGACTTTGTACTATCAAAAAACAGTGTTATTAAAAACATGAGCAATCAACTTATTAGCCAGCCTTATAGCCGTAAAACATTGCCACAATGGGCACAGCAATTTGCTTTAACTGAACGTACTTTAGCGCGGTTAATAAAAAAAGAAACCGGTATGACCTTTGGTAAATGGCGCACTCAATTGCATATTATAATTGCACTGCAGGCGTTATCTAATCAGCAAAGTGTGCAGCAGGTATCGGAGTTATTAGGTTATGAGTCGGTGAGTGCGTTTATTACTATGTTTAAAAAAGTAATGAAAAAATCGCCCATGCGTTACATGAGCGATCTGGATGTTTACCAGCTATAAGTTGCTGAGATCATGGCGTTACGTGGCCGCCCTGGAAAGTAGCGGTCGCCGGTAAAGCTAGTGTAATCGGCGCGCTCGGCATAAGCGGTATCGGTTAAGTTAATAATACGCGCTGCAAGCGCTAAGTTATTTGTTATTTGCCACTGTGCTCGTAAACTTAAAATGTCATGCCCGTCATAACTGTGTAAGTTTTCAGGATCGGTATAGTAACGACCAACATGATGCCATTGCAGTGCCACATTGGCGTTATTAAACGCCTGCCAGGTTAAATCTAAATTGGCAATTTTACGCGGGGCGGTATCAACATCATTATCTTTAATATTGATATTATTGAGTATTTGTTCATTAGTATAACTATGCTTGGCATAACTGGCGGCAAAGTTAACTGACCAAGTTGAGGTGAGAGCATGCTCAAGTTCAAGCTCAATCCCGCGGTGGCGCGAGCTGCCATTATTCACGGTAAAAAAGTCGCTGTCGCGGTAAATAGTATGGTGCTTACTCATAGCATAAACCGATAAATTATAACGACTATTTTGATAAACGCCTTTTAAGCCAAACTCAGCATTATTAGCTATTTCGGCACTTAAATTAGTGGTGTTTTGCTGGCGTTGTAACTGATATAACTCGGCGGCTTGTGGCGCTCGGTAGCCACGCGAAAAGTTAGCATAAAGCAGGTTATTAACAGTGTACTGATAGCTAACCCCAAGTTTTGGCGATAAGTTACTAAAATTATTTTTTGTACTTGCAGGGCGGCTATATCGGCAACCACCAAATCCGCACTCTGTACCGTCTTCTTTCGTGCGCCCCGCTAACATGTTGTTAGTGTAGTCGTATTGCATGTGCTCATAACGAGCGCCAAGAGTCACTAACCAATCGTTTAGTTGCAGATCAACACTGGCAAAAGGTGCATATAAAGTGGCATTTACGTCGTAATCGTAATGCTTACCTTGGGGGACCGTAGCAACTAAAAATGCCGAGCCTTGAGTTGGCTTGTTTTGACTTTGTAAAAAGTCGGCGCGGGTGTATTCGCCATCTAGGCCAAAGTTAAGCTTAATATTATCCTCTAGCTGATGTTGATAAAGCGACTGCAGCCCCACACCGGTTTGACTGTTGTACTCTAGTGGCGTACCAGGTAAAAAATGCTTAAAAAAGTCCATACTTTGGTTACGTAAATACACCGTTGTTGAGAGCGTATCGTCATTTAGTTGCCAAGTGGCGTTACTCCATACTCGTAACGAACGTGCTTTTCTAAACGCATCCGGATCAAAGTTTTGTTGTGCTATGCTCTCGTCTTTATAGCTTTTAAGGCCAGTAATAAAGCCTGCGGTTTGTTGATCTAAATGGGTATAAGTAAGCCCAGAAGTAAGCGCTAAATCGCTATTATTATACCGGTGACGTAAGTTTACCTTTTGTTGTTTTACGCTTTCATCATCGCGATAGCCGCTGTCGTCAGTAATGCTGGCGTTAATACCTAACCCACTGCTGCCCATATCGTGGCCAGCACGTAATTTATAGCGGTTATAGCCAAACGAGCCATAATCTAGTCCGATTAAGCCGCCATCTTGCGTTGTATCTGGGGTGATCACGTTAATAACCCCATGCACCGCATTTGAGCCATACAGGGCAGAACCAGGGCCTTTAAGTACCTCTATACGCTGCGCCATTTCGCTATGTGCTTCAAACAACTCGTTTATATTACAAAAACCAGCTGCTCTTAGTGCAATACCATCCTCAAGTGTGAGTAAACCACCACAGGCACCTGCACCGGATAAAACAGGTGAGCGCAGCGCGGGTAAATATTCTTGGCCATTACCACGTTGTATATTTGCGCCAGCGACTCTTTGCATGGCTTCTTCAATATGCGTAGGAGCAATGGCATTTAATTGTGCTTCATTGAGCACGCTAATAATTACGGGTAACTGTGTACTAAGCGCCTCAACACGCGACGCAGTGGTTGTTATGCGCTCAATTGGCTGAGCATCATTTTGCTTGGCAATGGCTATAAGTGGTAGCTGAGAGAGTAACAGCAAAGGGGGTAAGTAATGGCGTTTCATATATTCCTACACATTGATTATATGGCAATAGTGCTATGGTAAGCGTTAGGCAAACGTATTGAAATAACTTGCGTTAAACGGTATTGCGTAAACGATAAAGCCGATAAGTAATTGATAAAATAAAGCACATAACAGCCGGTACTACTAAAGTTGCTACAGAAAACAATTCAAATAGCATAAACCCAATTACACCACCGCATAAAAAACCTAGGGTGATCAGTAAAAACACCATGAATTTTCGGCCATCTACAGCATCGCCTTTTAATGCGCGGCCCATCATTAAACCAAGGTCGGTAAAAATACCGGTTAAATGTGTAGTACGTACTACTGCGCCACTGTAATTGGTTGCCAGCGCATTTTGTAAACCACAAGCGGCAGATGCCAGCACTATGCCATAAACAAAGGAGTTATAAAGTAAGTAGGCACTGGCTAGTAGTAATAACCCTTCAATAAACAATAAAGTATCGTAATGTCGGCCTAACTTTAACGAACCACCGTTGAGTAAAAACCCCGACAACGCAGAGCCAAGCATAAAGCTAATTATGATACTAAACAGTAATAATGCCGCACTGCCATCACTCATTAATTTAATGCCAAATAAAGTAACAGAGCCCGACAAATGAGAAATAGCCTGATGTTCAAATCCTAATAAACCCACGGCGTTCACAATGCCGGCAATAAATGCCAGTGTAAATGCGCCATATTCAACCCAGCGTGGCAGCTTTGTAAACATAGTTAACTTCTCTATACTTGGTTATAGATATATTTAATATCATACACTTAAACTTTCTTCTTCTAAAATAATGATAAAAAATAACCGTAATTAAATATATCTCTATTTTATATGGCTTAAGTTAAATTGATCGTGCAATTTTAGTGCTTCGTATTAGTTATTTTTTAAAGAGAAAATAACTATGTTTAACGCCCAGCAGCAATCGCGCATTATAGAAATGGCATGGGAGGATAGAACCCCGTTTGAAGCAATAGAGCAACTTTATGGCTTAAACTATTCGCAGTTGGTGGTTTTTATGCGCCAAAATATTGCCAGCGGTAGCTTTAAAGTATGGCGAAAACGCCACGCTGGGCGCAAAACCAAACATTTAAAGCTGCGTGATCCCGCCATTATGCGCAGCCATTGTAAAACGCAATATAAGCAGCGTTAAGATTAATTTATACAGAGTTTCATATAATGTTCAGGCTAACTTGTTAATCTTGCGTTATTAACTAAAGCAGAGATTAACTATGTATAAAACCATTTATAGCGCATTAATTATTTTAATATTGAGCTCATTTAACGCACAAGCAAAGCACGACAAAGATGATTATTATGATAAGCACCATAATAAACATAGTAAATACGAGCATGGCTCAAACAAGCACTACAATAAAAAACACCATAATAAAAAACACTATTCAAATAAGCATGAGTGGAAAAAACACCATAAAAAATATGATCGCCACGATAACCACTTATCTAAAAAAGAAGCTAAAAAACTTATTCGTCAAGGGTGGACACCACCGGGTTGGCATAAAAGTTACCACAGAGGTGATATTTTAGAGCGTGATATTTATAAGCGTGCCAAAGTAATAGACAGATACCGAGATAAAGGTACTGTACGCATAGAGGTAGATCGTACTATTATTCATATGGTACACGACACACGCGAAATACTGTCTATTTTGAGTCGATAAGCAACCAACAGGAATTTAAATGTTTATTACGCTGGCAATAATAACAAGCTTTTTATTATTTATAACGCTATTACCTATGGCGTATAGCCAGCATTACCTGGTGCGTGGTTGCGACTTTATTCGCTTACAAGTGTTTTATATTGCAAGCTTTATAGCATGTGTTGCTGGGTACTTTGCATTTAATAACGCCACAGATTTTTTGTATATTGTTGCAGGCGCTGTATTAATTCTGTTTTTACAGGGAAAGTGGATATACCCATATACTTGGCTGGCAAAAAAAGAAGTGCAAAGTGCCTCAAAACACATCGCGCACAGTGTAAGGATTATGTCGGCAAATGTACTTATGTCGAACCATAACAGTGAGCAATTAATTAGCTTGGTTAATCAGCATCAACCCGACCTACTTATTACCCTTGAAAGTGACAGCTGGTGGCAAAATAAGTTATCAGTACTTAAAAAAGACTATCCATATTACATAGAGTGCCCTAAAGACAACCGTTACGGCATGCATCTATACAGTAAATTTAAAATATTTGACGCGCAAATATGCCAGCTAATAGAAGACGACATACCGTCAATTCATATTTTATTTGCAAGTGCACAAGGGGTTAAAATGCAAGCGCACTTTATTCACCCAGCGCCACCAAGCCCCACCGAAGAAGACTCATCGCGGCCGCGCGACTCAGAACTAATTATGGTAGCAAAAGCACTTAAAAACCCAACACGGCCAACCATAGTTGCCGGCGACTTAAACGACGTAGCTTGGTCGCGCAGTACCCGTTTGTTTATGCAAATTAGTGGCTTATTAGACCCCCGTAAAGGCCGTGGCTTTTACAACACGTTTCATGCTAGTTACTTTTTTATGCGCTGGCCGCTGGATCATTTATTTCACAGCGAAGGGTTTAAAGTAAAGCGTATTAAACGATTAGCTAAATATGGTTCAGATCACTTCGCGCTATTAACCGAGCTAACCTTTGAAAATGCCGACCAACAATCGCTAGAAACTAAATCGGCGCAGCACAAGCAAGAAGAGATTCAACAACTCGCTATGAGCAAAGCAGATAAAAGAAAAGTGCCAAGGTTTGAAAAGAGTTAAGCTTTCAGTAATTAATTTAAGAGCTTAGGCGCTGCGTTTTAGCACGTGATAAAAATGATGAGTAAAAGTGCGATATAAAATCGTAATAACAAAAATTGATGTTAGATAAATTGAATACAAAAACACCGCGCTGCATTAGCGCGGTGTTTTATTTTACTTTCTAGTAACGAGTGTTTAGTACTCGTACTTTATAGTAAGTTTATGAGCTGTGGATCATGATGCTTTTAACGTTCACAAATTCGCGCATGCCAAAGCCGCCGTGCTCTCGACCGTAGCCACTTTCTTTAACTCCACCAAATGGTAAGTTTGGTTGCGCTAAACCGTAGCCGTTTATGTTGATCATGCCGGTGTCGAAGTGCTTTTTAGCCAGTTCAATGGCTTTTTTCAAGTCTTTTGAGAAAATGCCGCCACCTAAACCATAGCGAGACGAGTTAGCAATTTTCATTGCATCGTTGTTGTCTTTCGCTTTTATAAGCGAGGCAACAGGGCCAAATAATTCGTCGTCGTATGCTGGCATACCTGGCGCTAAATTATCAAGTAGCGTAGGAGGGTAGTAAAAGCCGGTTTGCTCTGGTATTTCACCACCGGTGACTATGTTTGCTCCTGCTTTAACCGATTGCATTACTTGCTCGTGAATACCGTCGCGTAAATTTTTACGTGCCATTGGGCCTAAATCAGTGCCGTCGGCCATTGGATCGCCCATTTTCATGGCTTCAAACTGCTGTTTTACTTGCGCTTTAAAGTCATCATACAAAGACTCAACCACTACAAAACGTTTTGCCGAAACACACGTTTCGCCGTTGTTGATCATACGTCCTGTTACACAGGTTTTTACGGCAAGCTCTAAATCGGCGTCATCAAGTACTAAAAATGCGTCGTTACTACCAAGCTCTAGTACGGTTTTTTTAACGTATTTACCCGCTTGCTCGGCCACTTTTTTACCTGTGCTATCGCTACCGGTAAAGGTAACGCCGCTAATCGCTTTATGCGCTATGAGTGCGCTGGCTGTTTTGCCATCAATAAGTAGGTTACTAAAGCAGTGCTCAGGAAATCCGGCTTGTTTAAACAAGGTTTCAATTTTTTCGGCCATACCAAATACATTACTGGCATGCTTTAACACTGTGGTGTTACCGGCCATAATATTAGCGGCGCTGTAACGAATTACCTGGTAAAGCGGAAAGTTCCAAGGCTGAATGCCAAGTAGTACACCCGTAGGCTGATAGCTAACAATTGCGCGACCGCCGTCCATGTCACGTTCTTCATCAGCAAGAATTTTAGGGCCGTGCTCGGCACTGTAACGACAAATGCCTGCGCACAGTTCAACTTCTTGCAAACCTTGGGCGTATACTTTACCCATTTCTTCGGTCATAAGCTTGGCTATGGCATCTTTTTGCTCTTCGAATAATGAAGCTAATTTGTTTAAGTGTTTTGCACGTTCGGTCACTGACACTAAGCGCCACTGTAAATAGGTTTGATGAGATTTTTCGATTACCTGCTCAGCTTGCTGTTGCGACAGCAGCGTATAGGTATTAATGATTTGCTCAGTTGTTGGATTGATCGTATTAACTGTGTTGCTCATTGTAATCTCCTCTATGTTTGTCTGTACTGAGAACTGCAAAGGTAATGCCAGTTAAGGTTCTATTCGAGTTTATTTATAAGTTTATGTTATTAATAAATTTAATGTTTTTTATAATATGAATTTAATATTTTTATAGTTTATTTATCTGTTATATTTTGTAAACAATGCAAGTAGCTGCAAAATTTACAAGAAAATTAAAGTAATTTACGTGTTTTTAGGCTTAGCTTTTTATTATTAGCTTGCTAGTTAGAGCCAGTAAACCCTCATCAAAAAATGGTTAATATAAATGAATGAAATTTCAATCTTGCCGCTAGGCGATAGCTATCAAGAACTTGCTGCAAATTTAAAACTGCAACTTGCAGCGCAATACCCAATTAAGCATATAGCGCGCGATACCGTATTGTTACAACAAGGGCAAAAGCAGCGTTATGGCTATTTAATTCTTGATGGGGTGTTAGGTGCAATACATGATGATGCACAGGGCGGGCAAAGGTGTAAGGAGTTTTACTTTAAAGATGAGTTTGCGCTACTTTATGGAAACTGGCTAACGAATACCGCAGCGTTTTATCAACTAAAAGTAATTAATAGAGTAAGCGTTATTAGCGTCCCATTGAATGTATTTAATCAACCCGAATGGCAAATAATTAAGCAACAACTTATTGCGCAGCAGCTTATATTTAAAGAAGCCAAAGAAGCATTTTTATTGCTTAATACACCCGAGCAACGCTACCGTTATTTATTAGCCGAAAAGCCCCATTGGTTGGCGCAGCTAAGTTTAACTCAAGTGGCTATGTATATTGGTATTTCGGCAATTTCTTTATCAAGAATTCGTAAACGACTTAACTTAAGTTAAGAGTAATAACGCTAAAGCTAGTTAGACTTGCTGCTTTAAGGAGTCACTATGTTTTTAATTGCTCAGTCGTTAGTTGCTATAGCAACATTACTTGACCTTGCTTCGTTTCAGTTTAAGTCACGTTCGTTAATTTTAACCTGCTTATTTATGTCGGTATTACTGACTGCAGTGCACTTTTTTATATTGGGGCACAATAGTGCAGGTTGCTTAATGTTAATTGCTGCCTTTAGGTATTTTTACTGCATTTATGCACGTAAAACGTGGGCAATGTATGCTTTTATGCTGCTGTGTTGCGTGGCTGTTTATTTTACTTGGCAAGATTGGTTTAGCGCACTGGCACTTATTGCGACATTAATTCAAACGTTTGCATCGTTTCAAAAGCACGACTTACATATGCGTTTATGTATGGTTGTAGGTACTTTATTTTGGATAAGCCATAACGTTTTTGCAGGCTCTCCGGTCGCTATTGTTATGGAAAGCTTATTTTTAAGCAGTAATTTAGTTGGCTTGTATCGTTTTTATAGCACAAAAAAAATACCTTGTTGAGCTTTACTCAGGTGTAAGTAAAGCTAATTACAGGCTATAACTGTTTAGCTATTTCTTTGAGTAAATAGGTTTCGCGAATAATCGACAGCCCCTGCTTATCGCTGGTGGCAAGTGTTCGCTCGTTATGCTCAATTGCTTCATTTATATCTACCCACTTGGCAACCATACCATTTTGTTGCTCGTAGTGTTCAAGCTGCGCTTGGCCTAACTTTTGGTCAATATTACATACATAGCAATAAGACTTTATATGAATAATGTCAAAGTCGTCTTTGTACCAAGGGCGGTACTCTTCATATAGGCCGAACTCTTTTTTTATTACTATATTTTGTGCGCCGGTTTCCTCTTGTAGCTCACGTATTAACCCTTGCTCTATACTTTCGTGCTCATCAACACCGCCACCAGGTAAACTAAAGTCATCGTATCTCTTTGTATACATTAATAAAATATGCTGTTTATGCATGGCAATAGCGCGGGCGGTAATACGTGTAAATTGGCTGCCTTGTTCAATATTAATACTTGGGTGAATGAGGGTTTTTAATGGGCGCATTGGCTCTCCTGTAATAAAGTTAAATTATATCAGTTATTTATTTTAGGTTTTTATTAAATAGTATATAAAGTGAGTGTTTTTTAAGTCTAAGTACATCAAGTATGCTTACACTGTTCACTGATGAAAATGTAACTAAATAATATAAGCTCTGTAATTTAAGCTACAAATAGCGCGCCTTTCTTTTAGTGCTAAGGCCAAGTAGAATAATAAAAAAGCATAGGGATTAATCATGTTAAATATACTATTAGTGGACGATGACGTTGAGTTTAGTGACGTGGTTTGTCATATAGTCGAATTCCTCGGCCATAACATAAGTACAGCAACTAGTTTAAAAGAAGCCCATCAGTGGCTAGAAAACAATAGTTTTGATCACATACTGCTCGACTTTATGCTCCCCGACGGTAGCGGCTTGCACCTACTTGATCATTTAAAAATGATAGGCCATTCACCTAAAATAACTCTAATATCTGGGCATCCTTCGGTAAAGGGAATTTTAGCCGATATGTGCGAGCCAAATGTTGCGCATTTATTAAAGCCATTACAGCGTGAAGATCTTGAGCGGGTATTAAATGGCCCGAAAAAAACCATTAAAAAAACAAAATCATCAGCTATAACCCGCCATTTTGGTACGCTAATAGGTGAGTCTACAGCAATGCATAAGCTGTACACCATGATAGAGCGAGTATCTAAAACCCACGCCAACGTAATGCTTATGGGCGAAAGTGGGGCGGGTAAAGAAGTGGTTGCTCAGGCAATTCATAATGCCAGCGAATGTGAAGGGCCGCTGGTGGCAAGTAACTGTGGTGGTTTTTCAAAAGAGTTAATTAGTAGTGAGCTGTTTGGCCATGAAAAAGGCGCATTTACCGGTGCTATTGCACGTAAAGAAGGCGTGTTTGAACAAGCAAATGACGGCACGTTATTTTTAGACGAAGTAACCGAAATGCCAATTGGTATGCAACCTAACTTACTGCGCGTGCTAGAAACAAAAAAAGTAACACGTGTTGGCGGAAACCGCGAAATACCTACAAATTGCCGAGTTATTTCCGCCACTAACCGCTCACTTACCGATTTAGCGCAAAATAATATTATTCGTGAAGATATTTATTTTAGATTGGCAGTGTTTCCTATAGATATACCGGCACTGCGCGATCGTAAAGAAGATATTCCACTATTAGCAAACGCCTTTTTAGAGCAATTAAATGATGAAAATGGCACCGCATTTAACTGGAATAACGACCAGTTAAAAGAGCTACAAAGCTATGACTGGCCTGGTAACGTGCGCGAATTGCGCCATGCCATACATCGTGCGTTTATTATGAGCGATCCACAAACCAGTGATATTACCTTACCCGATAATTTAGAGTCGCCATTTTCAAAAGTGAATAGCCAAGTTAACGACAAGCAAGTATCGGCAGGACAAACCATTGAAGAAGTAGAAAAAGAACTTATTCATGCCACGCTCGATAAGGTACAAGGTAATAAAACACTGGCTGCACAAATGCTGGGTATTAGTACTAAAACACTTTATAACCGCCTTAATGCTTATGGTGGCATTGGCGAATATAAATAAAATTTGAGGAAAACAATGAGCAATCACAGTAAAAAACCTCTGAATGAGTTAGTACACGATGCGAGAGCGCCACTTAATCGAATTTCGATGAATGCGGAGCTGATAAAGCTGGTGCTAGAAAACGATATGCCTAAAGAGAAAGCACTCGATGCGCTAAATAAAATTATTGCTAACTGTCAGCAGTGCAGCGAAAGCTTACAAACAATTACAGACTCGCAATAATTTATCTCTTTGAATTAGGATGCTAAATGAGTACGCAAAAAGAACCAAGTAAAGCTAATGTCATTTGGGCAACATTTATTGTTGTGGTGTTATCTATTATTATTGGTAATGCATTTTTGGCAGTAAATACCATACAAGGATTAAGCCAAACGCAAAATAGTTTAGACAATACCAGTATGCTCACTAGCGCTATCGAAAAGTTACATTTGTCAGTTGTGCAGGCCGAGTCGGGTCAGCGAGGTTATTTACTTACAGAAAAAAGTGATTATTTAGTTCCTTATTATGATGCACTTGAGCAGCTTGAGTCACAAACTGAGCATGTAAAATCATTAAGTTCAGAAATTAATGGCCAGGCAGAGCGTATTGCACTGTTATTGTCGTTAGTGGAACAAAAGGAAATTGAATTAAAAAAGACCGTTAACTTAGCGCAAAATAATAAAGAGCGCAGTGCGCTGTATTTAGTAAACACAGATAAAGGACGAGAGCTGTATAAAAAAATTCGCTTAGCGGTAAACGAAATTCAAGATCGAGAAATGCTGTTTAAAGTTAGCCATTTTTCTAAGTTAGCAAAAATAAAAAATGAAGCTAAAATTACCTTTGTTATTACCGCAGTCACTAGCGGTTTGCTAATTATAGGCATGTTTGTACTTACACGGTTAAATTTAAGAAATGCTGCGCAGTATCGTGCAGAGCTTGAAAAACAAAACGAAACGCTAGCTAACAAAGTGACAGAGCGAACTCAAGAGCTAACGCTTTATTCAGATGAGTTGAGCCGCAGTAACCGCGAGCTAGAAGAGTTTGCCTTTGTAGCAAGCCATGACTTGCAAGAGCCACTGCGTAAAATTCAAGCATTTAGTGATCGTCTCGAAACTATGTTTAAAGATGAGCTAGGTGAAAAAGGCATGGATTATATAGCGCGCATGAAAAATGCAGCGCAGCGCATGTCTAATTTAATTAATGATTTATTAGAGTTTTCGCGTATTACCACCCGTGGCAAAAACTTTGTTGATACCGATTTAAATAATGTATTAAATGATATTTTAAGTGATTTAGAAATTGCAATTAAAGAGTCTAATGCACAGGTTAATGTGGGCGATATGCCAATAATTCAGGCCGACCCAAGCCAGATGCAACAGTTATTTTTAAACTTAATTTCAAACGCAGTTAAATTTAGGCATCCAGAACAACAACCAGTTATTAATATTGAACACATAAAAACGAGTGAGTTTAGTGAAGGGCATAATACCGAAGTTTGTTGGCAAATAATTACCGTTAAAGACAACGGTATTGGTTTTTCGCCAGATTATGCAGATAAAATATTTGTTCCATTTCAGCGTTTACATGGGCGTTCGCAATATAAAGGCACCGGCATAGGTTTATCTGTTTGTCGGCGTATAGTAGAGCGTCATGGCGGTACTATAACAGCACAAAGTAACATGGGTGAGGGTGCAAGCTTCATAATAAAACTACCTGTGGAAAGCGAGCTTTTCACATTGCAAGGAGAGGCTTAAATGCCACTTACGAAAGTAAAACCAATCACTATTTTAATGGCTGATGATGATGAAGATGATCGTTTATTAACTCAAGATGCCCTCACCGAAAGCCGTGTACTTAACGAGTTGCATTTTGTTGAAGATGGTGTGGAGCTATTAGAGTACTTGGAGCGAAAAGGTAAATTTGAGCAAAAAGATACATCACCCAGACCAGGTTTAATTTTATTAGACTTAAATATGCCACGTATGGATGGCCGCGAGGCATTGCAAGCTATTAAAGCAAACCCATGCTTGAAGGGTATACCTGTTGTTATTTTAACTACCTCAAAGCAAGAAGAAGATATGGTTAAAGGCTACGACTTAGGTGCTGCGTCGTATATAACTAAGCCAGTTACCTTTGATGGTTTAGTTGAACTAATGAAAGCACTCGGTAAGTACTGGGTTGAGTTTGTAGAGTTACCAAATACTTATAATGATTAAAAACAGCCACTAAAACGGGAGATTGCATGTCTATTAAGGCAACCAAGCTGCTACTTGTTGAAGATGATGAAGATGATTATATTCTTACTAGCGATTATCTTGAGCAGCTCAGTTCCCATACATTTGAGATTGAGTGGGTTAGCGACCCTAAGCAAGCAGTTAAAGTACTTAGTGAGAATAAGCATGACATTTGTCTGCTAGATTATCGCTTAGGTGCCTCAGATGGCTTAAGTGTATTAAAACAAGCAATAAAAAACGGCTTTAGTGGCCCAATAATTATGTTAACAGGGCAATCTAATGAAGCGTTAGATTCGGCTGCACTTGATGCCGGCGCTGTAGACTATTTAGTTAAAAGTGAAATGACCACTAGCCGCTTTGCGCGCGCAATACGTTATGCTTTAGCCCGTCGCGATGTTGAAGATGAGCGACTCGAACGATTAAAAGCCGAAGCCGAAAACCGCTCGAAAGATCGCTTTTTAGCGCACTTAAGCCACGAACTACGTACCCCGCTGTCGTCGGTTTTAGGTTACACCGAACTATTAATGCAAAGCGACTTTAGTAAACAAGCCGAAAACGAGCTAGGTGTAATTTATCGCAATGGTAAACACTTATTAAGCTTACTTAATGACGTCCTTGATTTATCAAAAATAGCGGCCGATAAGCTTGAACTTAATTGCAGTGATGTAAATCTTGATAGCTTAATGGCTGACGTATTTACTTTAATGCGAGTGTCGGCGCTTGATAAGGGCTTGTCATTACGCTTTGAATCGCTGCAGCCCTTGCCTTTAATCGTTAATATTGACGCAACTCGCCTTCGACAAATACTTATAAACATTATCAACAATGCAATTAAATTTACCGAGCAAGGCGAAATAACTCTTTGTGCTTGGACTGAGTTTGTTAGCGACCGTGAAATGCTATTTTTTAGTATTGAAGACTCGGGCATGGGCATTGCCCCCGAAAAACAAGCGCTTATATTTAAACCGTTTGAACAAATAGCCGATGTTGAGTCGCGTGCAGTGGGCGGTGCAGGTTTAGGACTTGCTATTTGTACTGAGTTACTTAACAGAATGCAGGGCTCAATAGCCTTAGATTCAGCAATAGGCAAAGGCTCTAAATTTATTATTTCGCTCTATCCGGGCAATATTAAAAATGTAGAGCGTAGCTTATTAAGGCTTGACTTAACCCCTAATATGCAGCAAAAAAATGCACCATGTAAAGTTAATGGTAGGGTATTAGTGGTTGATGATTTACGTGATTTACGCGTTTTAGTTGGCCACATGATCACTTCTGCAGGAGCAAAAGTAGATTACGCTGAGCACGGTAAGCAAGCGCTTGAAAAAGTACGTAATGCCCAGCAACAAGGAATAGACTACGACGCTATTTTTATGGATATACATATGCCAATTATGGGCGGAAAAGAAGCCACCATAGAGCTTAGAAAAATTGGCTTTGAAGGCGCAATTATTGCCTTAACGGCAGCAACTATGAAAGGCATTCATAATGAGCTATCGGCATTAGGGTTTAATAATGTGATAGCAAAACCAGTCGATTCCAACTTACTGTATCAGTGCTTACAAGATACGCTTAGTAAAAATAATAAAACAGCAGATGTATTAATTCCCCCCGAAGTTACCCATAGTAATACCCGCTTTTTATTAGTAGAAGACGACGCCGATGCGGCGCAAATAACGCAACTTTTACTAGAAAGCTTAGGGGTTGAAACACAAATAGCAAGCAGTTATGAGCATTGTTTAGCCATACTTAAAGCAGACGCTAACTACGATAAAGTACTGCTAGATATGAACCTGCCCGACGGCAGTGGTTTAGATTTAGCAGACCATATAAAACAACATTATCCAAAATTAAAGCGCGTTATTGTTAGTGGTATGGAACCTGATCCAGTAAAAATTAAACAGCTTGAAATTGAGCAAGTGCTGCTTAAACCAATTAATTTAGCTTTGCTCGAAACACTTATTTAACCAACAATATAGAGTTGATTTATGCAGTTAGTAACATTGGGTTGTGACAACGTATTGCCCTCAAAAGTGGTGTGTGTAGGGCGTAATTACACCGCACACATTGCAGAGTTAAATAATGAACTGCCAGAGCAAATGGTGTTATTTAATAAGCCTAATAGTGCAATTGGTACTAAGTTGCTAGCAAAGCATAATAAGGATGTTTTACATTACGAAACCGAGCTTTGCTTTGTGGTAAAAAATAGTCGTTTAGTTGGCGTTGGCTTGGGGCTTGATTTAACCAAACGCGAAGTGCAGGCTAAGTTAAAAAACAAAGGCTTGCCGTGGGAGCGAGCAAAAGCGTTTGACGGCTCTGTGCTATTAACGCCGTTTGTTGAGCTTAACGAAGAGATGCAACATTTTAGCTTTGAGCTCAAAATAAACGATCAACTAATACAACAAGGCAATAGCGATTTTATGTTACATAAACCAGCGCAAATTTTAGCTGAAATTAGTGACTTTATGTACTTAGAAGATGGCGACGTGATAATGACCGGCACACCTGCAGGGGTTGGTGAAGTAACGGCGGGCAGTATATTTAGTGTAACGCTGTACGCCAATGGGCAACGTATATTGGCGTATAAATGGCGGGCCGAGTAATAATGCAAAGTTAAAAGTGCACCTATGGAGTAGGTGCACTTAGCTTGCGGTTTTTACTTTTAACTTGGTCTTTTTAATTAATGCGCATTAGCTTAATAAGGCATAGGGTATTGTCTAAAAATACGATTAATAGCGCCGAGAATTTCATCGCTTAAAGTAAGGTTAAACGCGCCTATATCTTCTTTTAATTGCGCCATAGACGTGGCACCAATAATAGTAGAAGTTACGCCATCTACTTTATTACACCAAGCTAGGGCAAGTTCTGCTGGGGTTAAATTATGGGCGTGAGCAAGTTCTACGTATTGCTTTATTGCTTGTTGTGCGTTTGGCGTATCGCGGAAAATACCGTTACGTTGCATAAAGGTCCAACGCGTTCCTTCAGGGCGTGCGCCGTTTAAATATTTACCGGTTAATGAACCCGCAGCCAATGGTGACCAAGGTAAATAAGCAATATCTTCGTGTACACATTGTTCTATTAAGTAAGGCCAATCTTTGGCGTGTACTAGGCTAAATTCGTTTTGAATCGACACCATGCGCGGTAAATTATGCTCTTTAGCTAAGTTTAAAAACTGGTTAACACCCCAAGGTGTATCGTCTGAAAGGCCACAGTGTTTTATTTTTCCGGCTTTTACGCAGTCGTTTAAACCTTCTAATATATCGAGCATATCGGCAGTTTGTTGCTGCGTATCTACCTCGGTAAATTTAAGCATTCCTGGCCATTGTTTGGCAAAATGTGGCGTGGCGCGGTTGGGCCAGTGTAGTTGGTATAAATCAATGTAATCGGTTTGCAAGCGTTTAAGCGAATCATCAACCGCGGCAATGACTGTTTGGCGGGTAATATTGCTACCTTCACGTATCCACTCTAAACCGTTTCCGGCAATTTTAGTGGCAAGTACTATGTCGCTACGTTTATCTTGATTGCGCGCTAACCAGTTGCCAATAATTTGCTCTGTTTTGCCGTAGGTGTCGGGAGATGGCGGCACAGGGTACATTTCGGCGGTATCAATAAAGTTAACACCTTGCTCAAGCGCATAAGCTATTTGCTGATCTGCATCGCTTTGCGTGTTTTGTAACCCCCACGTCATACTACCTAAGCAGACCCTTGAGACGTTTACACCACTGCTACCTAGTGGGTTGTATTGCATATAAGCTCCTTATTTACTGGCTTAGTTTTGGGTATATTGCTGTATAGCAGATAAAAGCGGCTCAGTGATTGGCGACTTTTTACCAGTTTGAAAGTCAAACATTACGACTTGCGAAGTGCCCGTAGTGGTAATGGCATTTTGCGCGTGGCTAAACACGTTGTAGTTCATCATAAAGCGATCTGTTTTAATATCGCTAATGGTGACACCTACAGTGAGAGTATCGGGAAAAGTAACCGGGCGTTTATAGCGAATGGTGTTTTCGCTGATCACAGGGCCAATACCTTTGCTGCTAATGGTTTCAAAAAGATTTATTTTATTTAAAAAATCGATGCGAGCTATTTCAAAATAGCGTAAATAAACGACATTATTTACGTGTTGCAGGGCATCCATATCTCCCCATGCCACAGTAATATCAGTATGAATAGGATGTTGATCTTTAAACGTTTGCATACATTTACGCCCTTTAATTTTAAAGTGTTTAGATTATCAATATGGGGTTATTACCTCAAGGTAATTAACCTAGGGTATTTTATGTTTGGCTTAATTAAATAAAAGCTTTATTGTTATATAACACAGCTAGGGAGATATGTATGAAAAGTGTCGTTAATTGGCTTTTAGTCTGTTTAGTTTTTATAGCTGCATTTATTTGCTACGCGATGGGTAATGCATCGGGTGTAATTGCTTTAACAGTTGTGGGCTTTGCGTTGGAAACAGGGTTTTGGCTGTACTCTTTTAAAAAGCGTAAAAATAATAAACGCTGTTTTTAATAGGGTGCAAGCTTGCTAATTATAGGTGATTCTATAATAATGGCTGTATAAATAAACAGTTGTTATAGTGGTAATGAAAAAGTTTATTCATATAGATATGGACTGCTTTTATGCGGCGGTCGAAATGCGCGACAACCCTAAACTTGCCAATGTACCACTAGCAATTGGTGGTAATAGTCGCCGTGGCGTACTCTCTACTGCAAATTACATTGCTCGGGAATATGGCGTGCGCTCGGCTATGTCTAATTATCATGCTAAGCAGTTATGCCCCGACTTAGTTATAGTGCCTGGGCGTATGGCTGTTTATAAAGACGTGTCGACGCAAATACGTGCCGTGTTTAGTCGCTATACAGATTTAATTGAACCCCTCTCTCTTGACGAAGCCTATTTAGATGTAACCCATAGTGAGCAGTGTAAAGGCAGCGCTACACTTATTGCGCAGCAAATTCGTGCTGATATTTATAATGCCACAGGGCTTACTGCCTCGGCTGGTATTGCGCCAATTAAATTTATTGCCAAAATAGCCAGTGACGAAAACAAACCCAATGGTCAGTTTGTAGTATTGCCCGATCAGGTTGATGCCTTTTTAGCACAGCTACCGCTGGGTAAAATTCCGGGGGTAGGTAAGGTCACGCTCGAAAAGCTTAACTTAAAAGGTTTGTATACAGGCCAAGATGTACGCAAAAAAGGCGTAAATTGGATGCAGCAACATGTAGGTAATTTTGGCGTGTCGTTATATCAAAAGTGCGCTGGTGAACACATAGGCCGGGTGTCTACTGAGCGCGTACGTAAATCGCTAAGCGTTGAGCATACTTATGAGTACAATAAAAATAGTTTACAAGAATGCCTAGAACAACTTCCTTCACTGCTTGAGGAGTTAACCACTCGACTAAACAAGCAGCAGCTGCAAAATCAGGTAAATAAACTTAGTGTTAAAGTGAAATTTGCTAATTTTGTAGTGACCTCAGCCGATCAGGCGCATCAGCAATTAAATAGCGATATTTTTAGCGAACTATTAGCTAAAGCGTATCAACGCGGCTTACAGCAACCAGTGCGTTTGTTAGGTATTGGGGTAGGAATAAAGAATCAGCCGCAACACAATTTGCAGCTGAGCATACTCGATATGTAAACCCTGTAGTGACAAGTTGCCAGCGCATGTTAACTTAAGCTGGGAGCTTATCGCAGCTTGCTGGTCTTCAATATTCAAATCAACGATAATAGAGGCTTATGTTTTTAACAGGACCTTTATTTATGGCATACCCTAAAGCAGTAGTGGCTCAGCCAGTGAGCGCTAGCCTTGAATGCAACGCGCATGACGCACTCATTATAATTAGTGATGACTTTTCTCAATTAGCTAACAATCCATTACGCGACGCTATTGCAGCGCAAGCAAAAGTAGATTCACGTATCGGTAAGCAAGTAACTTTATTAGTTATTAATAATAAACGTGTAGTACTGGCGCCTACTGGGCCATTAAATAGAGACTACGACGATGTACGCCGTTATTTTGATGCTGCAAAATTAGCAATAAATGAAGCTAAAGCATCGGGCAGTGTTAACCCTGCTATTTACTTGCCTAATATAAATGCCGACAGCCGTTATCAGCATGCGCTAGAAGTTGCTTACTTAGGAACTTGCCAAGCATTGTGGCAGCCATTAGAAGCGCGCGAATATCATGGCGAGGCTATTGAGCCAATTACGCAAATTGGTTTGGTTGATGCCACAGAGCAAACAATTAAAGCAGTGAATGCACTTGCAGCTGGACAATACGCAGCGCGTGATTTATGTGGCACTGAGCCTGAGCGCATGGCGCCGCCACGTTTTGCAGATTACTGTGTTGATCTATTTAAAGGCAGTAATGTTGTAGTTGATGTTATTGATGACCTTGCAGTTATAGATAAAAACTACCCTATGCTTAGCACAGTAGCTCGTGCATCGTACGCTGTTGAGCATCATCACCCGCGTGTAGTTAAATTAGAATATGTACCAGAGGGCGAGGTAACTCGTACACTCATGTTTGTAGGTAAAGGCTTAGTATACGATACCGGCGGCGCTGATTTAAAAGTGGGCGGCCATATGGCGGGCATGAGCCGCGATAAGGGCGGTGCAGCTTCTGTGGCCGGCTTTATGAAAGCAGTGGCCGACTACCAACCTAAGGGCGTTAAAGTAATTGCTTACTTAGCGGTAGTACGTAACTCAATTGGCTCTGATTGTTTTGTACCAGATGAAATTATTACTAGCCGTGAAGGTGTGCGAGTACGCATAGGTAATACAGATGCAGAAGGGCGCTTAGCTATGGGCGACCTGTTAAGTGAAATGAAAGATTTAGCTAAAAACCAAATTAACCCAACGCTATTTACAGTGGCCACTTTAACCGGCCATGCAGCCCGCGCTATGGGTCCTTATGGTGCTTACGTTGAAAATGGACCAGCACGTAGTGCTAATATTTCACGAAAGCTCGCTGATAACGGCGACTTATGGGCCGATGGCGCAGAAGTATCGCGTTCTCGTCGTGAGGATTATGACTTTATCAAGCCGCGTACTTTAGCAGACGATGTACTTTCTAGTAATAACGCAGCATCGGCTGTAACGGCACGAGGACATCAGTTCCCTATGGCGTTTTTAGCAATTGTTGGCGGCTTATACAAGCATGGTAACGACTCAGCTCAGCCACTACCTTATGTACATATGGACATAGCGGGTAGCGCAGTAGAGGGCGGCGATTGGCAGCATGGCAAGCCAACGGCAGCCTCGGTAAGTAGTTTATTTGCTAGTTACTGTTTGTAATTACCATAAAGTAGTAATTAACAACGCCCTGTAAATACAGGGCTTTTAATTTTTAATCTAATTTAAAACGAGTTACTACACTTGAAAGTTGTGAGCTACTTTGTTTTAACTGCTCGCTGGCACCGGTTAATTGCTTGGTGTTATCGAGTGACTCTTTAGTTGAATTAGCTAGGTCGTTAATACGCAAGTTCACTTCATCTGCAGCTAAAGTTTGCTGCTCAGTAGCACGCGCTATTTGACTGTTCATTTCTGTGATCACACTAACTAAGCGTTCAATTTCATTTAATGATGTGTTTGCTGATGATGCCTGCTCAACCGTTGATGCTGAAAGAGCTTGGCTCGACTTCACCGCCTCTACCGCTGCTTTTGCACCGTTTTGCAGCTTAGTGATCATAGTTTGAATTTCGTCGGTGCTTTTACCAGTACGGCTTGCTAAAGTACGCACCTCGTCTGCCACAACGGCAAACCCACGGCCGTGTTCACCTGCACGGGCAGCCTCAATCGCAGCATTAAGGGCAAGTAAATTAGTTTGCTCTGAAATACTTCTAATTACTTCAAGAACTGATCCTATATTATTACTTTCGCTGGCTAAATCGGCGGTAACTCGGCTCACAGTTTCTATATTACTGGAGAGTGTTTCAATCGCTGTTATTGTATTGGCAACGACATTTTTACCTGATGATGCATTACTAGCTGCATCGTTTGCAGCTTGCTCGGCGGCTTCAGCATTGCGACTCACATCATGAATTTGATGGGTCATTTGCTCCATTGCTGCAGCTACCTGAGTGCTACTGTCGTTTTGTAATTCAATAAATGATTGGCTTGTTTTACTTGCTTCGTCAACGGTATGCGCATGTTGATTAACATCGTGCGCGCTTTGCGATACATGCGTTAACGATTCGTGCATTTTCAATATAAACGCGTTGAATGAATGAGAAAGCTCAGATATTTCGTCATTTCCGGTTTCATCTAAGCTGCGGGTTAAATCGCCTTCGCCTTGGGAAATATCTTTCATCATGTCGGCAGCTAAGCGTGTTGGAGTAATAATACTTTTACCAATAAAGTAGCTTAATATAATCAGTGCAATAATCATTACCACGGCATTTATAATTATTAAATTACGTTGCTCAGCAAATGCACCATCAATACTGTCGAGGTACACGCCCGAACCTATAACCCATTGCCATTGGTTAAAGCCCTTCACAAACGCTATTTTATCAACTGGTTTGTCTTTACCTGGTTTAGGCCATTTATAAGGTACAAACCCTGAACCTGCTTGTTGAGTCACCTTTACCATTTCTACAAATAATGCGGTGCCATCGGGGTCTTTGTTATTAGTTAAATCTGTACCATTTAAGTCTGGCTTAAATGGATGCATTATCATTTTTGGGTGGTAGTCATTTATCCAAAAATAGTTGGTATTATCGTACCTAAGGGCACTAATTGTAGCTAAAGCTTGCGACTGCGCTTGTTGTTGGGTGAGGGTATTACTTTGCTCAAGATTATAAAAGTGATCAATAACGCTATAGGCGGTTTCTACTAGGTTTTGAGTTTTAAGATATTGCTCATTTTTAAGCGCTTGATACTGATTACTTAAGCTCGAAATACTTAATATAACCAGTCCCAATACAACGATACCAACTAACAGTGCAAAACGCTGAAAAATAGTAAAACGACGAAGGTTGAGCATATGTTTATTCCTTAATGGGTACAGCACTGCTGTGCTTTTATTAAGTTTATTTATATAACTAAACTTAGCACTTATTAAGGCAAAAAAAAGGCTGATTTATAATCAGCCTTTAGTCTATTTATTCAACATTTAGTTGTTATTTAACATTAAAATGACGATTAAAGAAGTTAGTAATGGTTTGGTGTAGGTGCGTTTGCACTGTTTTACCGCGTAGGCTGTGTTTAGAGCCTGGGTAGGTCATCATTTCAAACGGTTTATTGGTATCTTGTAATTGTTTAAATAATTTAGTGGCATGAGTAAACAACACATTGTCGTCGGCCATGCCGTGGTAAATCATTAATGGACCTTTTAAGCCGTCAATATACGGAAATACCGCACTGTTTTCATAGCCTTTAGCATTAGTGGCCGGGTGGCCTAAATAACGCTCAGTATAATGAGTGTCGTAAAGTGCCCAGTCGGTTACTGGCGCGCCAGAAACACCGGCGTTAAAGTAATCGCCAGCTTTAAACATGGTCATTAGTGCCATGTAACCGCCATAACTGTGGCCGTAAATACCAATACGTTGTGGGTCTACATAATCAAGCGTACGTAAAAATTCCACGCCTTTAATTTGATCAGCAACTTCTACTTCACCTAAATTTTTATAAATAGCATCTTCAAACTTTTTGCCACGGTTGTATGAGCCGCGGTTATCAAGTTGAAAAATCACATAGCCTTGTTGCGCCATATATTGAAAATATAGGTTTTTACTACGCCAGCTATTAGTTACTCGCTGTGCATGTGGGCCACCGTATACGTTCACAATAACAGGGTGTTTTTTACCGTCACTTATATTGCTTGGTTTAAATAACCTATAATGCATTACTTGGCCGTCTTCGGCTTTAAGTGTGCCGTATTCAGGCGTCGCTAAATCACTTAAGTAAGGCGTAAGCGGGTGCGTGTTATCTAGCTTGTTTTCTTCAAGCCAAGTAATAAACTCGCCATTTATTTTACGCAGAGCTGCAGCGTTTGGTTGATTAACCGCCGAGCTATTATCAATAAAAGTTTTGTTGTCTTTGGCAAGTACGACGTCGTGATATTGGCCTTGCTCGGTAATGCGTTTAATATCGCCTTTTTTAAATAACGAGGCACTGTATAAGTGGCTTTCGAGTGGGGTGTCTTTTCTGCCTGAAAAGTAAACGAGGCCTTTTTTCTCATCTATGCCTTTTAAGCTATCGACCGCCCATTCGCCGTTAGTAATTTGACGTACTAATTGGCCATTGGTGCGATAAAGGTATAAATGTTTAAAACCATCACGCTCAGACGCCCATACAAAATGCTTTTTGTCTTTTAAAAACTCAAGGTCAAAGTGTAAGTTTATCCAGGTATCGCTACTTTCGGTGAGCGCTACTTTTTGGCTTTTAGTTTTGCTGTTATAAAAGCGCAGCTCTAACGTTTGCTGTGAGCGGTTTTGCCATTGATACGAGAGCGTATTACTATCTTTTAACCATTTTGCTCGGGCAAGGTAAATATCTTCATCTTTGCCTAAATCAACCCAATCCACTTGCTGATTGTTTAAGGTAACTACGCCAAGCTGTATTTTAACGTTATTAGTGCCAGTAAATGGGTAACGTTGATTGAATAGTTTTACTTCGTCGGCGTAAATTTCGTTGCGTAGCGCTTCTTTTACTGGGCTTTCGTCAACGCGAGTAAAGGCAATTTTAGACTCGTCGTCGGCCCACCAATAGCCGGTCATACGGCTCATTTCTTCTTGTGCAACAAATTCGGCCATACCATTTTTAATGATGCCGCCGCCATCGCTACTTAATTGTATTTCTTTACCAGAATCGAGCGCTAAAGCGTACAGGTTTTGCTCGCGAATAAAAGATACAAAATTACCTTTTGGCGAAAAGCGAGCATCGGTTTCAAATGCCTCGGTATTGGTGAGTTTTTTACTTTTATTTGCTGCTAGTTCGTAGTAATACAAATCGCCGTTAAGTGGGAACAATAACGCTTTACCATCTTTAGACCACTTATATTCAAGAATACCTTGGCCAAAAATACGCTGGCGCTCGCGGCGTGCTTTCTCTTCGTCAGAGAGATTCTCTGGGCCCGAGAATAACTTAGCTGAATCGACCAGCATACGGTTGGTGTTATCTTTTAAGTTATATTCCCATAAGTCGTAGCGGTTATAGTCGTCACTTTTGCCTTGTAAATAAGTAACGCGATTGCCATCGGGCGAAAACTTTAATTGCACAGGAGATTTACCCGATAAACTCGGGTCGTCAAAAATACGCTCTAGCGAGAGTGGTTTTGCTTGTACGCTAACAGCACTTGCTAGCAGAGGGATGGCCAGTGAAAGATGTTTTATTTTTTTTAGCACAGGGTTGCCTTCGCTTTAATAAATATTGCTTAGAATGGTAAAGCCAAGCGTGTGCAACTGCAACTAAATGCTATAAAGTGGTAATTATTAAAGACAAAGTAGGACACTATGATGACCCACCCCACATTTGAACTAGCCCCAGAGCTTAAGCGCGATTGTATAGAGCTTGCCGATTGGCCGCTGTGTAAAGTATTACTATTGAACGATAGCCAATACCCCTGGTTTATTTTGGTGCCAAAAAAAGCCGGTTTAAAAGAGATAATTGACTTAAGCGAGGATGAGCAAGTTACTTATTTGCGCGAGTCGGCAAAATTGAGTCATTTATTAATGCGGGTATTTAATCCCGATAAATTAAACGTGGCGGCGCTTGGTAATATGGTGCCGCAATTACATATTCATCATATTGCGCGCTTTACTAGCGATGCCGCTTGGCCTGCGCCAGTATGGGGTAAACACCCGGCAGTGCCATATGAAGACGAGAAAATAGCAAAAATAAAAGCCCACTTTTAATTCTAAAACCTTATAGAGAGAGCCAAGATGAGACATATTAAGTTGTTTGCCAATGCATTATTTATCACTGCGCTATTAACTACAGGCGCAGCGTTTGCAACAGAGCAGTCTATTAATATTACAGCAGTTAAAACTAGCGATGTGCGTAATTTAGTTATTCACGAAAATCAAACGTTGTCTGCGGCACAACCAACGAGCGAGCAGCTTAAACAACTCGCAAATGCTGGAGTAAAGCACGTAATTAATTTACGTGGCGAAAACGAGCAAGACTGGGATGAAGCCCAGTTGGTGGCTTCGTTAGGGATGCAGTATCACGCATTGCCAATTGCTGGCGCGCAAGATGTTAGCGTTGAAAACGCACAAAAGCTGGCTAAAATAATGGCAGAACTAAACGGCGAACCTGTGCTGTTACATTGTGCTAGTAGCAATAGAGTAGGGGCTTTAATGGCTATTTCTGCTCATGCAGAAGGGCTTGATATTGAATCGGCCCTAGCAAAGGGAAAGCATTGGGGAATGAGTAGTTTAGAGCCTGTAGTGCGCAGCGTTATTACTGCTAAGTAATTATTACTAAATAATTAGCGTTTAGCTTAAATAACGACACCGAGCACTTTTAACTCAATAAAAAAGCGTTACAGTTTTGAGCTGTAACGCTTTTTTAGTTTTTATTTACTAGGCTATTTTAGGTAGTAAACAGGCTATAAACTATTTAAGGCCCAACACTGCTTTGCCTTGTTTAAAAGTAACATCAACCGGAATATTAGCTTGGCTTAGCTTTTCTAAATCCTCTGCTAGCTCTGCTTTAATATTACCGTGCGTAGCAATAAGCTGATCTACTTTTTGATAATCGCCATCACCTTGAATGGTTAAAATTAAGCGCGATAATTTAGCCATAGCATGGCTCATTTTTTCCATATTTACACGGTATAAACCGGCTTCATTTTTAGAAAAAGCACCTTCTTGAGCAAAAAAGTTAAAGCGGATCATATTCGCTTTACCATGAGCACTAGATGCACCAAAACGTACTGAGCGGAATATACCAGCCATAAAGGTGGTGTAGTAATCCTCTAGTGTACCTTCAGTAATTTCGCCTTTTTTAAGTAGTTGCTCAATCATGTATAAACCTAAAATATCGGCTTTACCTTCCTCTAGCGCACTGGCGTGTTCTTGTAATGATTGGCGCACAGTTCCCTTACCAGTAAGGGTATTTTTAATGCCTAAGCCATGAGCTACTTCATGGAACATAGTATTAGCAAAAAAAGCATCAAAGGTAATATGCTTACGTTGCTCAGGCACAATAAGTTGTTCTGCAATTGGTACTAAAATTTTGTCAAACTTAGCGCGCATGGCATTTTTAAGTTGTAAACGGCGCGTGCCTTTTTCAAGCTGTACTTGCTCGTCGTTTGGTAAGTTTATTGCAATGGTTTTACTGCCCGCATTTGAGTGCCCTGCATAGTAAACAACGTCGTAGGCATTTAGGTCGGCGTCTGATCCCGGAACTTCTTGTTTGTATTTATCATCAACCGGTAAGCCTTTTTGTAGCTCAGGTAAAAAGGCAGCAAATTTAGCCAGGCGTTCGCTCCATGCTAAATCTTTAATTAATACATAAGACTCATAAGCAGCACGGTAACCAAACAATTGGTCTTCATAAGTTTCAATTGGACCAATAACCACATCTACTGGGTTATTTTTCATATCCATCCACGCAAAATCAGACGCTTGAAAGTCATCGTTTAGTAGCGCGTCTGCACGAAGGTTTAAGTAGTTAGCAAACTCTTTATCGTCTGCTAGTTTACTTGCTTCACGTAGCAAGTTAGCAGCCTCTAAAAGCTCGGTTGCGTACTCTTTAGAGTATGGCACGCTGTAAAGGTTACCTTGCTCATCACGTTTAATAATAGAGTAAAGCCCATTTTTATCTGCAAGATCAGCTTTATTTAACTCTTCTTTAGTTATATCTGCAGGGTAAAACTGTGCACCAGTTGCTTTTTCTTTATAGCTTGATAAAAACACTTTATCGCCGTTTAAACGATCCCATGGACCGTAGTTTATGTCGGCAAATTTACGCACTTTGTCATCAGCTAGTTTAGCTAAAAATGACTCTTTATTTTCACCAAACGCTTGCTGCCAAAATAAATCATCCATAATTATTGAAGCATCTATAAGCTTTGCCACCATAGCTTTTTGGTTATCACTTAAATGTGATAAATCAGTTTGTAAGCTAAAGTCAGTGTAAATGTCTAAACGTTGTTTATCGGTATTTATAAGTGTTGGACCTACTGGCTTTACTTGCTCTGTTTTAACAGCCGTTTTATTACTAGAAGAAGGGGCTTGCTCTGAACAAGCACTAAGAAAAACGATGCCGGAGAGCATAATTGCTTGGCTAATTTTATTTAAATTCATTATTTTGCCTATTTAAAAGTAAGATTTATTATTTGTATGCAGTTCGCTAAGGCGCTTACTATCTTAAAAATACTGCCTTATAGTGACTGCATTAAAGCAAAACACCGTGGTAAATAGCAAGTTTTAGGCGTTAGAGGTGTAATTAACTGATGTTAAATAGTAAATAAAAAATAAATTTATGTAGTTTTGTTAGCTTTAACTATAAGTTAAGTAATACTAAAGCATATAATAACAACAATATAAGGCTTGTTTTAGCTTATAAATAACTAATCATAGGGATGTTATGTCTACTGAAAATGCATTGTTAACAATTTTGATTGATAGAATAAATAACGACACTTTGGTGCTGCCTACTTTACCTGAAGTAGCAATTAAAGTGCGCCAAGCCGCTGATAATAATGACGTAAACTTGATGCAAATGGCCGATGTGATTGCACATGATCCAGCACTAACAGCCCGTATGATTAAAGTAGCTAACAGTGCAATTATGGGGCGCTCAGTTAAGGTATCTAACTTACATCAAGCAGTTACTCGCATAGGCTTACGACAAATTAAAAATATTGCTACGGCTATGGCAATGGAGCAATTGTTTGTATCTAACAACGAGCTAATTAAAGGTTACATGGGCAAAGCGTGGCAAAAAACGTTAATAGTAGCGAGTCACTCAATTGCATTAATGGAATTTTACTTAAAGAATAATAAGCAAAACTCTTTAAATAGAGATTCGATTACCTTGGCATCATTAATTTATAATATTGGTGTATTACCCATTTTAACCGAAGCCGAACGCCATCCTGAGGTATTTGCTAATCCTAGCTTTTTAGCCCATGCAATTCAAAAGCTCAGTGGTAAAATTGGTGGCTCCATAATGAAAGCGTGGGAGTTTCCTGATGAATTTGTTGATGTGGCGCAAAACTGGGCTGATGCCAGTCATCGCCCTGAGCAGGTAAGCTATATTGATTTTATTAGGATTGGTGCAATTTTAGAGGGCACGCTACAAGTGTCAGATAAGTCGGCCGCGCTACAGGTTTATATTAACAAAGGAATTATTCCTTCTATGCAGCTTTTCACCAGCGATGAGTATCACGCTATGGTTGACGATATAAAAGAGATGTTTTGCTAATAGTAATTAAGTAGTAAGTGTAAAAAAAGCACGATTAAATCGTGCTTTTTTTGGCTTAACTTAGCAAGGGTTAGCGCTTAAGCTAAGTCGTCTATATCGCCTAAGCCTTGAGTTAGCTCTTCAAGTAGCTGTTTAATTTCTTCTGAAGCTAAAATAAAGTCAGCATCGAGTTTTACTGCCATGTCTTCTTTTGGAATATCAGCATTTTCTTCTTTTAAGGTATCGCTGTAGCTTAAACGCTTAATAGAACCGTCGTTTTGCAGCATAAACTTAACGCGTTCTTGCCAATCAAGTGCAAGCTTAGTAACACGTTTACCGGTTTCAAGGTGCGATTTAACTTCGTCGCACGATAGGTCGTGGCCTTTAAGCTTAACTTGCGCACCACTGTCATCTGCTTCTTCTAGCTCTGCATCTGAGCCAATTGCAAAGCCTTCAGGCGTGCTGAAGTTAGTTAACCAGTCGGTTAAAAATACATCTAGGTCGTAATTGGCAAATGCAGGTACTACAGGCAGTGTGCCTAATGATTTACGCAAAAGTGCGAGTAACTCTTCGGCTTTGTTAAAACTGCCGCTATTAACCACAACCCAGCCGTTTTCTTGGTCAATAAATGCAAACTGTAAGCTCGACTTTTTAAATGCTTGTGGTAGCAGTGTATGTAAAATGTTTTCTTTTAATTCGTCTTTTTCTTTCTTTTTAACTGGGCGATTTTCTTCAGCTTCAATTAAATCGACTTTTTCTGCAACTAGCTCATTTATAACCGATGCAGGTAATACTTTTTCTTCGCGCTTAGCGCAAACTAAAATACTTTTTTGTGAAAAATGCGATAAAGTTTCGCCGTGTTTCCCAAACGCTTTTGTCCAGCCAAATGTAGCCAGCTCTTGGCCCGTACATGGACGAAATAAGTCTTGCTCTAATGCTTTGTCAAAATCTTCTTGTGTATACGAAACATCTTGTTTAAAGCGATAACATATAAGGTTACTAAACCACATAGGAATACAGATCCATTTGAAAAATTTGCACAATCATAGCAATAAAATCAGTATCTCGAAATGGCTGATTTTATTGTGGCATATTTAAAAAATAGCAAGTTGTTTTAAGGAGCGCAGTCATAATTGAGTATGTGTAATCTTGCTTGCTGTCGCTGCGAACTTGTTGCGCAATAAGTTGCTACACTTTTATACAGGCCGTTTAAAACTAAGCGCATATGTATTTAGCGTTTAGCTTTTTGCATTACACTATAGTTTAATGGTGGGTTTGATAATGCGCAGGCTAGGCCAAATATAAATCACTCTTGGTTGAATAAATTTCAATTTTGAAAAATTAACACGCCCTAGTGTATTTTACATTAATTCAGTTATAGTGAAGCTCGATATTTTTGAAGTTTTTCGGCTTTTAAGTTTGGCTGAACGAGAGGTTGTTTTTATGCTGGCTTTAATGCATCGCCTTAGTAACTGGTTTTCATGATGAACTTTTCTATTTTAGTTTGTGACGATTCAGCAGTAGCCCGCAAACAAGTGATACGTTGCTTAAATGACTGTATAACCGCCGATATACGCCAAGCGATAAATGGAGTAGATGCGTTAGCGTTATTGAAAGAACAACATTTTGATTTAGTTTGCCTCGATTTAACTATGCCGATACTCGATGGTGTGCAGGTGTTGGAGCATATTAAAGCAGAAAAAATGGAGTGTTTTGTATTAGTCATTTCGGCAGATATTCAACAGCAAATGCAGCAGCGCGTAGCACAATTAGGTGTTATAGGGTTTATCGAAAAGCCAGTTGGCAAAATAATACTTAATAATATTTTGCATAAATTTGGCATTTACTAGAAGTTAAGATGAAAAAAAAGACTGTTTTATCTTCTTAATGAGGGTTGACAGTATAGCCTGTGTTAAGGCAGTCTTAAGCTATGAAAACATTTAGTCTTGCAGCGACCATTATTATTACAACCATCATCCTAACTGGATAGTGGCATAGGTCGGTGCAACAAATTTAAAGGCCTGTGTTCACTTAGAACCCAGGCCTTTTTTCGTTTTATGGAATGAGGAAACATAAAAAATGCGCGTTTTAAAATTTGGCGGATCATCGCTTGCCGACTTTGCTTGCTTAGAGATGGTTGCCGTGCTGGCAAAAGCACAATTAAAAGATGAAATGTTATTAGTGCTTTCAGCCCCCGGTGGCATGACAGATTCATTAGTTGCATTAGCTTCAGCGGCTGAGCAGGGTGAAGACTTTAGTCACTTGTGGCAAGCACTGGTAAATCGATGTGACGAGTTAAAAAAAGCAGTAGAGCAAGGCTATGGTGAAATTGAAAACTGGCCAAATTTTACCGAGCTTAAAAATAAACTTGATGGTGTATCACTGATTAAATGCTGCCCTGAGCAAGTACGTGCTTTTATTATTAGCTTTGGTGAGCGCGTTAGTGTGTCGTTAATGCAATGCTTACTCGGTGATTTAAACGCGCAGTACCTTGAAGCGACCAATTGCATAGTATCAACCGGTGGTTACATAGATGCAGAGGCAGACTTAGTTGCCAGTAAAGTGCGCTTTCAAGCCGTATTAAAAGAACAACCAGCAACTATTTATATTATGCCCGGTTTTACTGCCAGTAATGAGCAAGGCGAACTAACCACTTTGGGCCGAAATGGCTCAGATTATTCTGCGGCAATTGCGGCAGCTTGTTTAGAAGCCGATGTTTGCCAAATTTGGACTGATGTAGATGGTGTTTACAGTGCTGATCCGCGTTATATAAAAACCGCCACTAAAGTTGATTTTTTATCTTATAAAGAAGCGATGGAGCTTTCTTACTTTGGTGCAAAAGTATTACACCCTAAAACAATTTTACCCTGCGCTAAAGCGGGTGTACCGTGCGAAATTAAAAACACGCGTAACCCCAATGCACAAGGCTCACTTATTAGTAACGAGAGCGTTTCATCTGAGCCAGTAAAAGCACTATCAAGTTTACAAGATTTAGCAATGCTTACCGTGTCGGGCCCGGGCATGAAAGGTAAAGTAGGGATGGCATCTAAAGTATTTAATGCCCTTGCCCTTGATAATGTGTCGATTGTTTTAATTACCCAGTCATCGTGTGAGTTTAGTATTAGTTTTTGTGTTCATGAGGTCGATTTAGCGCTGGCACTTGAAGCGCTGCAAACCGCATTTAAATTAGAGTCTCAAGCAGGTTTAATTGAACCAATACAAGTAAAGCGTAACTTAGCTATTGTTACTTTGGTGGGCGATAATATGCGTGCGCACAAAGGTTTAGCGGCTAAGTTTTTTGCATCACTTGCTCAAGCACAAGTAAATATTGTAGCTATAGCCCAAGACTCTACCGAAAGTTCTATTTCGGCCGTGATCGATGGTGAACGTTGTAATGGCGCTGTAAAGGTTTGTCATGAGAATTTCTTTACCCATATTCCATCAATTGACGTGTTTTTATTAGGGTGTGGTTTAGTAGGTCAAGAGCTTATTGAGCAATTAGAGCGTCAACAAGCTTGGCTTGAAAAACGCAATATTAAACTTAAGCTTTATGGGGTTGCCAACTCTCGCCAGCTACACTTAGACAGTGAAGGTATTGCCTTTGATGACTGGCAGCAAAAGCTTGGCGCATCAGAGCAGGCTTTTGATTTAAAACTAGTTGAACAATTTGTACAGCAAAATCATTTAATAAACCCAGTATTAGTTGATTGTACTTCGTCAGATGCGTTATCGGCGCAATACGTAGACTTTTTAAATGCCGGTTTCCATGTCGTAGCCGCAAATAAAAAGGCCAATACAAGCTCGTATGCTTACTATCAAGACTTAATTGCAGCAACGCAAAAAAATGGCCGTAAGTTTTTATACGAAACCAATGTAGGAGCCGGTTTACCGGTACTTGATAACTTAAAATCGTTATTTGGTGCAGGGGACGAGTTACTAGAATTTAGCGGTATTTTATCAGGCTCGCTATCGTACATGTTTGGTGCGCTGCAAGATGGCTTGTCACTGTCTGAGGCAACAATTAAAGCCAAAGGAAGTGGCTTTACTGAACCTGATCCGCGTGATGACTTATCGGGGACAGACGTAGCACGAAAACTATTAATTATTGCCCGCGAATCTGGCATGCCACTAGAGCTAAGCGACATTGAAGTAGAGTCGGTATTACCGCACGGTTTTGCACAAGGCGATGATGTAAATACGTTTATGGAAAAGCTCCCTAGCCTAAACGCAGGTTTTAACGACCGAATAGCAAGTGCTGCCGCAGAGGGTAAAGTACTGCGTTACGTAGGCACAATTAAGCAAGGTCACTGTAAGGTAGGTATAGAAGCCGTTGATGCAAAGCATGCACTTTACGATATTCGTGATGGCGAAAACGCATTAGCAATTTTAAGTCAGTATTATCAGCCACGCCCATTTGTTATACGAGGCTATGGCGCAGGCTCGGCAGTAACAGCCGCTGGTGTATTTGCTGATATTTTAAAAACGTTATCGCGCTAGGAGCAAACAATGATTGAAGTATATGCTCCCGCATCTATTGGTAATTTTGCCGTTGGTTTTGACGCATTAGGCGCAGCTCTTGCACCTATTGACGGCAGTTTATTAGGCGATGTAGCCGTTGTTAGTGCCGCATCGAGCGATGAGTTTATTTGCTCTGGCGAATACGCGCATAAGCTACCAAGTGATGCCAGTGAAAACTTAGCGTATCAATGTTTAGTGCATTTTAGAGCGCATGTAGCACCTAATATGCCAAGTGTAAAGTTGGAGCTGAAAAAGAACTTGCCCATAGGTTCAGGGTTAGGATCAAGTGCGTGTTCGGTGGTAGCAACCTTTGCTGCCCTAGATAAATTTGCCGGAACCAAGCTTAGCCAAGTTGAACTTATTGAGTTAATGGCCGACTTTGAGGCAGTTGTTAGTGGTGGTCGTCATTACGATAACATCACGCCATGTTATTTAGGTGGCCTGCAGCTAACTGGCGATTTAATTCCTAATAAATCAATTGCTTTACCAGTTGATGAAAACTGGTATTACGTTGCTGCGTTTCCTGGTTTTTCACTTAATACAGCAAAAGCACGCTCAGTTTTACCAAAAGAGTTGAGCATGCACGCAGGTGTAGAATTTGCGCAGCGTTTATCTGCCTTTAGTAGTTTATTGTTAATGCATCGCTTTGATGATGCATTAAGTATTATGCAAGACCATATAGCCGAGCCATACCGTGCGCCACTTATAACAGGTTTTAGTGAAGCAAAAGCGAGTTTGCCAGCGCTAGGCGCCGAAATTGTTAGTATTTCTGGTGCAGGGCCAACATTATTTACTGTGTGTAAAACATTAAAAGCTGCACAGCAGTGCGCGCAGTGGCTTGAAAGTAACTACATAAACGAGCAAGGTTTTTGCCATATTTGTAAATTAGATAACGACGGCACACGTCAATTAACAGTTTTATAGGATAGTAGTTATGCAATTACATAATTTAAAAGATAGTTCGCAACAAGTGTCGTTTGTTGAGGCAGTAAAAACGGGTTTAGGGCGTAATCAAGGGGTATTTTTTCCCGAGTCATTAACACCACTAACGGATGTTGACGCACTACTTGATATGGATTTTGTAACCCGTAGTAGTAAAATACTCTCGCATTTAATTGGCGATGAATTACCAGCAGATACCGTTGCACATATGGTTAAAAATGCATTTAACTTTCCGGTTAAGCTGGTGGAAGTGGCAGAGAACACTTATTGCTTAGAATTGTTTCATGGGCCTACCTTAGCGTTTAAAGATTTTGGTGCGCGCTTTATGGCAGAGTGTTTAGCGCAGTTTAATCAAGGCGATAAAGTGACTATTTTAACTGCAACGTCGGGCGATACTGGCGCGGCGGTTGCACATGCGTTTTATAATAAGCCTAATATCGACGTGGTAATTTTATACCCTAAAGGCAAAATTTCACTGGCGCAGCAAAAGCTTTTTACTACATTGGGTGGCAACATTCATTGTTATGCGGTTGAAGGCAGCTTTGATGATTGCCAAGAGTTAGTTAAAAATGCCTTTTTAGATGAAGAAGTTAAATCTACACTGGGGCTTAACTCTGCTAACTCTATTAATATTAGTCGCTTAGTGGCACAAGTTTGTTATTACTTTGAGGCAATTGCACAATTACCAAAAGCAAAACGGGCTACTGCGCATATTTCGGTTCCAAGTGGTAACTTTGGTAATGTGTGCGCGGCAATGATAGGTGCTGTTATTGGTTTGCCTGTTGGCAAACTTAGTGCAACTACTAATCAAAACGATACAGTACCGCGCTTTATGCTGGATAAAAACTGGACGCCAAACGCGACACTTGAATCACTTTCAAATGCAATGGATGTAAGCAAGCCAAATAACTGGCCACGAGTGCAATCTATGCTCGACAACAATTGGTTTAGCTACGATAATTTTTATTCAACTAGCGTAAACGAGCAAGATACGCAAACAGTGATGAAAAATATTCAACAAACAGGTTATGTTGCTGAGCCGCATACCGCTATTGCATACCAAGGACTTGTTGAAAATCGCGCTCCTGGCGCTGCCGGAATCTTTTTAGCAACGGCTCATCCAGCTAAATTTAAAGACAGTGTTGAAGGTATTTTAAACATTGAACTAGCTATGCCAAAGCCACTTGCAGATGCATTAGCTAAGCCATGTTTAGCTAATGATATAAATGCTGATTATGATGCCTTACGTACTGAAATACTTAAAAAATTAAGTTAAAAATAAAATTTAATTAAAGCGGCCTTGGTCGCTTTTTTTATAGGTATATTTTAGTGTGGGTGTTAATACTTTCATTAGCTATGCAAATATAGTAATTAATATATATTTTAATTTTTTATGTAATGATTAAAAAATATCATCTTAAAAAGCCTGTGAAATAAATTCAATCCCTGTTTAAATATCCTCAACTTAAGAGCGTAGGCAAATAGTCGTTTTAAGCGTACAATAAAGCCTCTAAAAAATACCATACACCTTGCCCCAGGAGACCCCAATGTTAGAACGTAGCATGAATATTTCAGATTTTGACCCAGAGTTATTTGACGCAATTGCAAAAGAAACTGCGCGCCAAGAAGATCACATTGAATTAATCGCTTCTGAAAACTACTGTAGCCCACGCGTACTAGAAGCACAGGGTTCACAGTTAACTAATAAATACGCAGAAGGTTATCCGGGCAAACGTTACTATGGCGGTTGTGAGCATGTAGACGTTGTTGAGCAATTAGCGATTGACCGTGCTAACGAACTATTTGGTTCTGACTACGCAAACGTACAACCACATGCTGGTTCGCAAGCAAATGCGGCTGTTTTTTTAGCTTTATTAAACGCCGGTGACACTGTACTTGGTATGAGCTTAGCTCATGGCGGCCATTTAACGCATGGTTCACACGTAAACTTTTCAGGTAAACTTTACAATGCAATTCAGTATGGCCTAGATGAAACTACAGGCGAAATTGATTACGCACAGGTTGAAGCGCTAGCGCTTGAGCATAAACCAAAAATGATCATTGGTGGCTTCTCAGCATACTCAGGTATTGTTGATTGGGCTAAATTACGTGAAATCGCTGATAAAATTGGCGCTTACTTTTTTGTAGATATGGCGCACGTTGCTGGTTTAATTGCGGCGGGTATTTACCCAAGCCCAGTTCCTCACGCACATGTTGTTACTACAACTACACATAAAACCTTAGCAGGCCCACGTGGTGGTTTAATTATTTCGGCATGTGGCGACGAAGCAATTTACAAAAAGCTTAACAGTGCTGTTTTCCCTGGTGGCCAAGGCGGTCCTTTATGTCATGTTATTGCTGCTAAAGCAGTGGCATTTAAAGAAGCTCTACAGCCAGAGTTTAAAGTGTACCAAACACAAGTTGTTAAAAATGCACAGGCTATGGTTGCTGTTATGCAGGAACGTGGCTACAAAATTGTATCTGACAAAACTGAAAACCACTTATTCTTACTTGATTTAATCAATAAAGACATTACTGGTAAAGATGCAGATGCTGCTTTGGGTAACGCTCATATTACAGTTAACAAAAACTCAGTGCCTAACGATCCACGTTCACCGTTTGTAACATCGGGCCTACGTATTGGTTCACCTGCAATTACTCGTCGTGGTTTTAAAGAAGCAGAATCTAAAGAGCTTGCTGGCTGGATCTGTGACGTACTAGATAACATCAATGATGAATCAGTACAGGCGCAAGTAAGAGAAAAAGTAAAAGCTATTTGTGCAAAACTACCTGTTTACGCTTAATAAAAGTAAAACAGTAATTTAGATCACAATCGCTTAGTTTTTTGCTAAGATAAAGGCCGCTTTAAAGCGGCCTTTTTTGTTTTTTAAAACGGAAGTACCTAGCTATGCATTGCCCATTTTGTACCGCAAAAGATACCAAAGTTATTGACTCTCGCCTGGTTGGCGGTGGTCACCAAGTGCGTCGTCGTCGTGAATGCAATGACTGCCATGAGCGTTTTACTACGTTTGAGGGCGCAGAGCTGGTTATGCCACGGGTAATAAAACAAGATGGCAGCCGCGAACCCTTTAACGAAGATAAACTGTTAAATGGTTTAAACCGCGCACTAGAAAAACGCCCCGTAAGTACCGAACAAGTAGAAGAAGTTGTTCATATAATAAAGTCGCAATTACGCGCAACCGGCGAGCGAGAAGTTTCGAGCCACTTAGTGGGAGAGTGCATTATGGAAGCGCTTAAAAAGCTCGATAAGGTAGCTTATGTGCGCTTTGCCTCAGTGTATCGCTCGTTCGAAGATATTCGCGAATTTGGCGAAGAAATTGCCCGTTTAGGGGAGTAAGTATGCAAAGCGACTACGTTTTTAACCAATATGACGAAATGTATATGGCACGTGCTATAGAGCTGGCTAAAAAAGGCCGGTTTACTACCACGCCTAATCCAAACGTAGGTTGTGTATTAGTTAAAAACAATGAAATAGTAGGCGAGGGATTTCATCAGCTTGCCGGACAAGGGCATGCAGAAGTAAATGCACTTGCTATGGCAGGCAGTAAAGCAAAAGGCGCAACAGCTTATGTTACGCTTGAGCCATGTAGCCATTATGGCCGTACACCACCGTGCGCAGAAGGTTTAAAAGCCGCCGGTGTAGTAAAAGTAATTGCCGCCATGGTCGATAGCAATCCACAAGTGGCAGGTAAGGGGCTGAAAATACTTAGCGACGCTGGTATTGAGGTTGCACATGGGTTACTTGAAGTACAGGCTAGGGCGCTTAATTTAGGCTTTTTTAAACGTATGGAGCATGGTCTGCCCTATGTAACGTGTAAAATGGCCGCCAGTATTGATGGTAAAACGGCGCTTAATAATGGCCAAAGTAAGTGGATAACAGGCGCAGCAGCACGCCAAGACGTACAGTTATATCGTGCACAAAGTTGCGCTATTTTAACCGGTGCCGATACAGTATTAGTAGATGACGCTAAATTAAATGTGCGTAAAAATGAATTACCGCAGGCATTACCTACACAGTTACCGCTTCGCCAACCGGTGCGTGTTATTATTGACTCGCAAAATCGTTTAACCCCAAATCTTGCTTTATTTGCTATTGAAAGTGAAATAATAATTTTTACTACCAAGGTTGATAAATCGCAACATTGGCCGCATTTTGTAAAGCATATAGTAGTAACTGCTAGTAATTCAAAAGTTGATTTAACCGCGGTTTTAAAAAAGCTCGCAAAGCTGCAATTTAACACAGTGTGGCTAGAGGCTGGAGCAACCCTTGCGGGTAAAATGGTTGAACTGGATTTAATAGATGAATTTATTTTTTATCTAGCGCCTAAATTAATTGGGTGTGATGGCAAGAGTTTAGTTAATTTTCCTGAGTTGATCAGTATGCAAAATACGATTAATTTAACTTTTAATGAGTGTACGCGCATAGGTGATGATTTACGTATTAGCGCAGTTAAAAGCTCATTAAAACCACTTGATTAAAAAGAGTAATGCTATGTTTACTGGGATAATAGAAGCCACAGGCAAAATTGCTTTATTACAAAAAAAACAAGGCGATTTAGCTATTCGTATACAAAGCCCTGACCTTGATATGAGTGATGTTAAGTTAGGTGATAGTATTGCCACTAATGGTGTGTGTTTAACTGTTGTTGATAAACATGCAGATGGTTTTAGTGCCGACTTATCGAATGAAACGATAGATTTAACTGGTTTTGCTCATTACACATTAGGGCAAACAGTTAATCTTGAAAAAGCCATGCAACCGGTTTCGCGTTTAGGTGGGCATTTAGTGTCTGGCCATGTTGATGGCATTGCTACAATTACCGCCATTACGCCAAATGCACGTGCTACAGAATATTGGCTAACCACAGATGAAAACCTAATGAAATACATACCGTATAAAGGTTCTGTATGTATTGATGGTATTAGCCTAACAGTGAACGCAGTAGAAGGTAATAAATTTAAATTAACGATTGTGCCCCATACTAGCGAGCAAACTACGATAGCTAATTTTAAAGTGGGCACCCAAGTTAATTTGGAAGTAGACCAAATTGCGCGTTATTTAGAGCGGCTTATAAAAGGCGCAGAGCAGCCTACGGGCGCTGATATTTCAATGAGCTTACTCGCAAAAGCGGGCTTTATTAAGTAACGCAACTAACAACTAATAAGAGTGAATTATGAACTTACACAGCGCAGAAGAAATTATCGCAGACATTAAAGCCGGTAAAATGGTTATTTTAATGGACGATGAAGACAGGGAAAATGAAGGCGATTTAATTATTGCCGCCGAGCATATTAGTGCAGAAGCTATTAACTTTATGGCCACGCATGGCCGTGGTTTAATTTGTTTAACTATGACGCAACAGCGATGCGAGCAACTTGATTTACCGCTTATGGTAAAAAATAACGGTGCTGCGTTTTCAACTAATTTTACAATGTCGATAGAAGCTTCAAAAGGCGTTACTACAGGTATTTCGGCAGCAGATAGAGCACGTACAGTACAGGCCGCTATAGCTAAAGGCGCAGTGCCTAGCGATATAGTACAGCCTGGGCATATTTTTCCTATAATGGCACAACCTGGCGGTGTTTTAACGCGTGCAGGGCACACTGAAGCAGGCTGCGACTTAGCCCGTTTAGCAGGGCTTGAGCCTTCATCGGTTATTGTTGAAATACTCAATGCAGATGGCACTATGGCGCGCCGTCCTGACTTAGAAGTGTTTTCTAAACAGCACGATATTAAAATTGGCACCATAGCTGATTTAATTGAATACCGTAACTTAAACGAAACCACGATAGAGCAAGTGGCAAAGTGTAAGTTACCTACCGAGCACGGTGAGTTTGATTTAGTAACCTACAAAGACACCATTGACGGACAGCTACATTACGCATTAGTAAAAGGCGAAATAAAACAACAAGCGCCAACCGTAGTGCGAGTGCATTTACAAAGCACCTTTAACGATATTTTACTCTCAGATAGAAACTCTGAGCGTAGCTGGGGCGTGTCTGACGCAATGGCTTATATAGCTAAGCACAATGGTGTATTAGTTATTTTAGGCAAACAAGAAAGTACCGCAGAGCTTGAGGCAACCGTAAAGGCGTTTGCAGCCGAAGATTCGGGTGAAGATGTAACACCGAATAAATTTACAGGTACGTCTCGTACTGTAGGCGTGGGTTCACAAATATTAGCCGATTTAGGCATTAAACAAATGCGCTTAATGAGTCGCCCTAAAAAGTATCATGCACTTTCAGGGTTTCATTTAGAAGTTGTTGACTACATAGAGCCGCAGTAATTAGACGCTAGGCTATTATTTTATTTTTATGGTATGATGCGCTGCAATTTTTGCGCAATCGAAATCGCTCAAACTTATTTTTAAGGTTATCAAATGAAAATTATTGAAGGTAGTAAGTACGCTCCGGGCAAAAAATTTGCCATTGTCATTTCTCGCTTTAATGACTTTATTGGTAGTAGCTTATTAGCAGGCGCTATTGATGAATTAAAACGCACAGGTGGTGTATCGGATGACGATATTACCGTAGTTTATGTACCTGGCGCGGTTGAATTACCTTTAGCAGCGAAACGTATTGCGGCAAAAAAACAGTATGATGCAATCATCGCATTAGGCGTAGTGATCAGAGGTGGTACTCCACACTTTGACCTAGTTGCTGGCGAATCAAACAAAGGTCTTGCGCAAGTATCACTTGAGTATGATATACCGGTTGCATTTGGCGTATTAACCACAGAAAGCATTGAACAAGCAATTGAGCGTGCTGGCACCAAAATGGGCAATAAAGGCGGCGAAGCTGCTTTAGGCGCGCTTGAAATGGTTAATGTGTTAGATAAAATTTAAGTTTAAGGAATTTTTGTGAAACCAGCAGCAAGACGTAAAGCACGTATATTAGCACTTCAGGCCATTTATTCTTGGCAATTAAGTGGCAATGCAATTGCCGATATCGAACAACAAATGTTGATCGAAAACGACGTGACTAAAATTGATGTTGAATATTTTAAAGATTTAGCCAGTGGCGTTGCGGTAAATTATAAGCAACTAGACGAGGCTGTATCACCGCATTTAACCCGTCCATTCGATGAGTTAGATATGGTTGAACGCGCAATATTACGTTTAAGCAGCTATGAGCTAAAATTTCGTGAAGATGTTCCATACAAAGTGGCTATCAACGAAAGCATTGAATTAGCTAAAATGTTTGGCGCTGAAGATAGCCATAAATTTGTAAACGGTGTACTTGATAAAGCAGTTAAGCATTTACGTAAGTAATATTTAGTCAGGTTTTTGATAATTATTTTATCAAAACTGGCTGGTATAAATTACCGTTAAAAAGGAGAGCCGGCATAGGTCGGCTTTTTTGTGTATGAAGGAATTTGAATTAATTAATCGTTATTTTAAAGGCCGTGGTATTACTCGCCGCGATGTTAATTTAGGGATTGGAGATGACTGCGCATTAGTTACTGTGCCGCAAAATTGTCAGCTTGCTATAACAACCGATACGCTCGTTGCTGGTGTACATTTTTTTGATGACATTGAACCTCGCGCACTCGGGCACAGAGCATTGGCTGTAAATTTAAGTGATTTAGCGGCAATGGGGGCAGAGCCTACATGGGTTTCTATCGCTTTAACACTTCCGAGTATTGATCAGCAATGGATTGAAGAATTGACTGACGGCATGCATGAAATTGCCGAATATTTTAATGTACAAATAATTGGTGGCGACACGACTCAAGGACCTTTGAGTATTACTATTTGTGCAAAAGGTACAGTACCTGAAGGCACTGCACTATGCCGAAATGGCGCAAAAGTAGGTGACTGGATTTTTGTAACTGGGCCGTTAGGAGATGCGGGGCTTGCAATAGAGTCTCGCAAGCAAGGCTTAACGATTGAACCTGAGCATCTAAAACATATTAAAAAGCGCCTTAACTTCCCTACACCTAGAGTGGCTGCAGGGCAGGTATTACGTGGGCTTGCGTCTTCTGCTATTGATATTTCAGATGGTTTACTAGCCGATTTAGGCCATATACTAAATATGTCGCAGGTTAGCGCAACGGTTAATATTGAAAGCATACCCACCTCGGATGCAATGAAAGCTAGCCTTGATTTTGAACAACAATTACCGTTTATACTAAATTACGGCGACGACTATGAACTGCTTTATACCGTGCCTGATAGCAATAAAAGTATGCTTGATGTAAAACTGCGTCAATATGGCGTAGAGGCAATTTGTATTGGCCAAATAAAAAGTGGCGAAGGGCAAATTGACCTGTTACATAAAGGCGAAAAATTTACTTTTAAGCACCAAGGTTTTGAGCACTTTTCTAAGGATTTAAGTTGAACAACAAGCGTTTATTTAACCTAAAGCGTCCACATCAGTTTTTTGGTTTAGGTTTTGGTACTGGGCTTGCACCTATAGCCCCAGGCACATTTGGTACTTTGGCCGCTTTACCTTTTATTTTTATAACCATGCACTATCCGTTGTGGTTACAAGTAGTATTTGCTGTAGTGATCAGTGTTTTTGGTATTTGGGCTTGTGGCAAAACCGCTGATGATTTAGGGGTACACGATCACCCCGCGATTGTATGGGATGAAGTGGCAGGCTATTACATCACTATGATTGGTGCCGCACTGAGCTGGCAAACATTATTGGTTGGTTTTTTACTGTTTCGTTTTTTTGATATAGTCAAACCAGGCCCTATCCGTGTGCTCGACAAGCGTGCCCATGGTGGATTTGGAATTATGATTGATGACGTACTTGCAGGTATATTTTCACTTATTTGTTTGCAAGCGCTGATAAAAGTAGGTTTACTACCCTTTTAGTTTATTATTTGATTGTTTAGCTAGGTGGCAGCAATATGATGCGATTTTTACTAGTTTTTGTACTACTAACCTGTGCTATGCCAAGTTGGGCCTCAATTACTGATTACGTAGTTAAACAATGGAATATTAAAGATGGACTCCCCTCGCAATCACTCAAAAGTGTTGTGCAAGACCAGCAAGGTTATATGTGGCTGGGAACTCAATTTGGTTTAAGTCGTTTTGACGGCAATACTTTTACCAACTACAACACGCAAAATAGTCTTTTTTTACCAAGTAATGGTATTAATAAATTACTAATAGATGGCCAAGGCTTTTTGTGGATCGGCACCAAAAATGGGTTAGTGGTTATTGACCCTGCAACACTTAGTGCACAAGAGTTTAATATTAAAGGCCCGGTTAGAGATATTTTAGAGGACTCTAAAGGCGGTATTTGGATAGCCGCTAATGGCCTGTATTATGTTGATCGTAGTTTGGTTGATTTACGCGATCAAACTAATGAGCCATCACCCATAGTTAATCCCACTGTTATTACTCAAATAGTTGGCTCTGTGAGCAAAATGGCGCTCGCACCTGAAGGTATTTGGTTAGTAAACGACAGGCATTTACTGCGCCTGACAAAAAGCGCTGCCGACTTTTCTAAATTGCGCTTAGAGCTTACTGCCAAAGTGTCATTACCCGACAGCTTAGCGCAAACCATAGTGCACGATCTCTCTTTTTTAAATGGTAATTTATATTTAGCCTCTGAGTTGGGTGCTTATTTTTTAGATTTAGATGACGAACTACGTTCTTTCCCACTGCCTAATGTGAATAACTCTGCAGTTTATAAATTTATGAGCGACACCAATGGTGGCTTATGGGTATCTACTTATGGGCGTTTATTATTTCGTGGCAAGTCAGGTGATTGGCAATGGGTTGAGCCAAGTCAGTTAGATCAAAGTATTTGGTTTGCTGACATGTTTCGCGATGATCAAAATAATGTTTGGCTAGCCAGTTTTAGTGAAGGTTTATGGCTGGCACACGAAGGTCGCATTGAGCGTCACTCGGCAATTTCTAAAATGACTGAAACGGTAATGGCGATTAGTAAATCACCCGATGACAAACTGTGGATAGCTAACAGAAGCGGTGTTGGTTACTTTGATACCAATAAAAACTTTATTAATATAATAAACAGTAGCAAGTATGGGCATGCCTCGGTGCATGATTTACAGTTTGATGGCGATCGGCTTTATATTGCTACTGGGCGTGGGTTATTCTTTTATGAAGACGACACACTTTACAGCTTTCCTGGGCGCGCATTAAACGACAACCCGGTATTTGCGATTAGCTCAGCTACCCGAGGCGGATTTTGGATTGGTACTGGCCGAGGTTTGTATCGACTCAATTATAGTGGTTTAAGGCCCTTTGCTTATAATGCATTTTTAGGCAGTAAGTTTATTACTTTTGTATTAGATGCACCAAACTTTGGCATTATCGGTACTAGTAAAGGCGCGTATTACTTTACTGACCGAGGAATAGAAAAAATAGGCGACCAAACTACCCTAGAAAGCGCTTATGTAACCAGTATTTTGCATATAGATGGAGTTGGAATATTAGTTGGCTCGTTAAACGATGGTTTGTTTTATCGTAGTGGACAAGGACAATGGCAGCAATTAGATGCGGCAAATGGCTTACCCTATGGTTCTATTTTTAGCTTAAAGTACGATGAAAAATTAAAAAGAATATGGGTAAGCACCATGAAAGGTGTTTATCGGATGCCGGTAGATCAATTTAAAACGCAGATCCAAAGCTTAAAAGTTGAAGAGGTTATTTCCTCGTTCGATCGCCAACTCGATGGTAAAGCCAGTCAATGTTGTAATGGCTTAGGGCATGACGCGGTTGTTGATATGGATAACTCCATTTGGTATCCCAGTTTACAAGGTGTAGTTGAAATACCTAAAAGCGTTGAGCTGTTTGGTTTACGTGGTTTAAAACCTAAAATAGAAACATTAACTACACCATTACGTAGTTTAACCACAGCTGCATTAGGTAATAAACCGCGATTAAAAATAGACGAGCGCGATGTTACTTTAAAATACACAGCTATAGATTATTACGCGCCAAATAGTATTGAGTTTAGATATAAATTAAATGGTTTAGATACTGACTGGCGATACGCTAATACTCGCCGCGAAGCTATTTATACCAACCTTCCAGCCGGTGCATTTTTGTTTCAGTTAGAAACAAAACGCCAAGGCGAGGATTGGAACATAGCCCAATCTGTTGATTACGCTTTTGTAGTACCTGAGCGTTTTGATGAAACAATTTACTTTAGATTACTGATCACCAGTGGTTTCGTTTTATTGTTTTATTTAGTGTTTTGGGTATTTAGAGCGCAAGAGCGCCGTAAACAAGAAGTGTTAGAAGGGTTGATTACTGATCGTACCTTAGAGCTTCGCCAAGCAAACGATAAGCTTAATAAGGTTAACTCACAGCTTAAGCTGGTGAGCCATTCAGATGAGCTTACAGGGTTACGTAGCCGCCGCTTTTTGTTCGACCAACTACCTAAAGATATTGAACATTTTCAGCGTAACTCACAGTCACTGCAAGCGCAGGGCAAGTCGCTAGTATTATTAATTATAAACTTAGATAATTTTAGCCGTATTAACGATGCGTATGGGCCAATTGCCGGAGATAGTTGTTTGCAGCAAATGGCGGTATTACTTAATTCGCGTACTCAGGGCTCAGATTATGTGGCACGTTGGAGCGGCGATGAATTTTTACTTTTATTACGTGACTTTAAATGTAACTTAATTGACAGCTATGTGTCGGATCTTTGCCAAGGAATTGCCGAACATGGATTTCAATTGCCAAATGGTAAAAGCACTCATATTTCGGCATCAATTGGTTGGTCGTTTTATCCGCTACCATTATTAGGTGGCCAAGTTATTAGCTGGGAAACCTCGATTAATTTAGCTGATATTGCACTGCATCAAGTTAAAAAACGCGGTGGCGATGGGGTCGCTAATATTACCTTTGATGAGCAGTTAGATGCGTTTGAGTTTGAGCAAAACCCTAATGTTGAACAGCAAATAGGCTTGCTACAAGCCAATGGTTTAGCTGATATTAAAGTATGGATGCGATAAGTAACTAATATTTAGATATTAAAAAAGGAGCCTAGGCTCCTTTTTTAATATGCTTTAAATGAATAGGAGGTTAATTAATAAACGCTTTGATAGCAGTTAATATTCCTTGCTCGCCTAAGCCCATTTCGTCGTGCATTTCGTCTTGTGTACCGTGCTTAATAAATTCATCAGGGATACCCAAGTTAAGAATGCTAACCTGTGCTTTTTGCGTTGCTAAATACTCATTAACCGCAGAGCCAGCACCGCCAGAAATTGCATTGTCTTCAAGCGTTACTATTACATCGTGGCTGTTTATTAACTCATTGAGTAACGCAGTATCAAGCGGTTTAATAAAGCGCATATTAACTAAAGTCGCATTGAGTTCATCAGCTGCTAGTTGCGCGTTTTCAAGTAATGTACCAAATGACAATATAGCCACTTTAGCACCTTGCTTAACAACATCGGCTTTACCAATTTCAAGTAATTGCATATTAGTTGCAATTTCTGCCGTACCAGCACTACCACGCGGATAACGCACAGCAACAGGGCAATTTGCTTGATAACCAGTATATAACATGTGGCGACACTCATTTGTATCGCTTGGCGCCATAATGACCATATTTGGAATGCAGCGCATAAAGCTTAAATCGTACGCACCTTGATGTGTTTCGCCGTCTGCGCCAACAATACCAGCACGGTCAATAGCGAATAACACAGGTAAGTTTTGCAGCGCTACATCGTGAATTAGCTGATCGTACGCACGTTGTAAAAAGCTTGAGTAAATTGCGACAACGGGTTTTAAGCCTTCACAAGCAAAACCAGCGGCTAGGGTTACAGCGTGCTGCTCGGCAATCGCAACATCAAAATACTGATCAGGATGCTCTTTTGAAAAACGCACCATGCCAGAGCCTTCGCGCATAGCCGGTGTTATCGCCATAAGCTTGCTGTCTTGCTTTGCTATGTCGCATAACCAGTCGCCAAATACATTAGAAAATGTAGCCGCACCGGGTTTTGATTTAGGTAAACTTGATGTATTAGGATCAAACTTAGGTACGCCGTGATAGCCAATAGGGTCGGCTTCAGCGGGTTTATACCCTTTGCCTTTTTGGGTTTTTATATGCAGTAATTGCGGGCCTTTTAAGTTACGCATATTACGCAGCGTATCTACTAACATGTTTACATCATGGCCATCAATTGGGCCAATATAATTTAGGCCTAATTCTTCAAAGAAGGTACCAGGGATCATCATCCCTTTAATATGCTCTTCCATTTTACTGGCAAGTTGCTTAACTGGTGGCACACCCGAGAGTAGTTTTTTACTACCTTCGCGAATGTTAGTATAAAAGCTACCCGATAAAATACGGGCAAAGTGATTTGTTAACGCGCCAACGTTTTCAGAAATCGACATTTCGTTGTCATTTAAAATGATCAACATATCTGATTTTACATCACCTAAGTGGTTCATGGCTTCAAACGCCATGCCTGCTGTAATAGCACCATCGCCTATAACGGCAACCGTTTTGCGTCCTTTACCTTCTTTTTGCGCAGCAATAGACATGCCCAACGCAGCTGAAATAGAGGTACTAGAATGGCCCACACTAAACGTATCGTATTGGCTTTCTTCGCGAAATGGGAAAGGGTGCAAGCCATCTTTTTTACGAATGGTGTGCATTAAATCGCGACGCCCGGTGAGTATTTTGTGTGGGTAAGCTTGATGGCCTACATCCCATACAAGGCGATCATCTGGGGTGTTATACACATAATGTAGTGCCACAGTGAGCTCTACGGTACCTAAACCAGACGCTAAATGCCCGCTACTTTGCGATACCGAGTTGAGTAAGTAGTCACGCAACTCATGGCTAAATGCAGGAAGCTTATCTTGTGCTAAGTCTCGCAAGTGGGCTGGTTCGTTAACCAAATTAAGTAATGGATACTTGCTGCTATCAAGTGTCATGGTTTTATATATGTCCTTCGCTAACATCAACTAACTGTGCAAACGCGTTGTTTGAGTTATTTGATGTTCAGTAATAATTTTAGTGCTAAGTTGCAATACATTTAAGCCGTGTTTAGTGGTCACGTTCAATTAAATAGTTAGCTAGTGACGCTAAAGCACTGGTATCGGCGTCTATATTTGCTAACGCTGCATGGGCTTGTTGTATTAAGTTTTGCGCTTTTTCTTTAGCGCCTAGCATACCTAATAAAGCGGGATATGTCGCTTTATTCGCAGCGATATCTGACCCTTGAGGCTTACCTAAAGTAACGGTATCGCCTTCTACGTCTAAAATATCGTCATGTACTTGAAATGCAAGCCCTATGGCATAGCCAAAAGTGACTAAATTTTCTAACGTGTTTTGACTAACATTGTTCGAGCACAAAGCCCCCAGTGTAATTGCACAGCTTATTAGCGCACCGGTTTTTAACTTATGAATACGCTCAAGTTCAGCCACGGTTATTACTTTATCAGTAGCTGCAATATCAAGCCCTTGGCCTGCCACCATACCTTGTAACCCAGAGGCATGTGCCAGTTCAGCAATCATTTTAACTTGAGCTTGAGCACTACAGTTAAAATTATGCTTGGCTATTAACTCAAAGGCTAAAGCTTGCAGTGCATCACCGGCTAAAATTGCGTGTGCTTCACCGTACACGATATGACAGGTTGGGCGTCCGCGACGCAATTCATCATCATCCATAGCTGGTAAGTCATCGTGAACTAACGAGTAGCTATGAATACATTCTATAGCTGCAGCAAGTACGTCTAAATCTTGCTTATCTGCGCCGAGCATTTTACCCGTTGCGTAAACCAAAAAAGGACGCAATCTTTTGCCGCCATTCATTAAACTATAATGGGTGGCGGCTTTTATGGTCTCGTCAGTATTAAGCGATTGGTCAAAATAAAGGTTAAGAGTATTGGCTACATCAGTTTGAGCATGTGTAATAAGTTCTTTAATAGTCACGGCTATTCCATATCATTATCAAAGTCGGTTAATACAGACTTCTCATCTTTGCCCATTAAAATAGCCACCTTTTGCTCAGCTTGTTGCAACTTACTAGACGATGCGCCTGCTAAAGCAATGCCACGCTCAAACTGTTTTAATGACTGCTCAAGCGATAAATCACCTTGTTCCATTTCACTAACGATTGTTGTTAATTCTTCTAGTGCTTGCTCGAAACTTAAGTTTTCAGGTTTTTTAGTCGCCATCTTTATTTCAACTTACATAATAAATTTAGAAGTCAATTTTAGGGGGAATGCTAAACTAGGTCAAAGGATGAAATGGTTTTTTCGTTAATAAACGTTTTATGTTTTAAAAAATTGATAATTAGATAGATTACACAAGTTGATCTAGAATAGTGCTTAATCCAGCTTTTTATGTTTATCTATAAAAAATGGCTTAAGCAATTCAGTATCTTGCCGATAAACAATTAATAACAAACGTTTGCATATAAAAGCAAAAACCTTTGGAGGGAATGTGGATTTAGCAACCATTATTGGGATCCTTGGCGCAATTGGCTTAATTGTCATGTCCATGTTTATGAGTAGTAGCGGTGAAATGGCTATGTTTTACAACACGCCCTCTGTTGTAATCGTATTTGGCGGTTCATTATTTATCGTTTTATCAAACTTTACTATGTCACAGTTTTTTGGCATAGGTAAGGTGGTTACCAAAGCGTTTATGTTTAAGCTTGAGTCGCCAGAAGAGTTAATCGAAAAAGCAGTTGAACTTGCAGATTCAGCACGTAAAGGCGGGTTTTTAGCACTTGAAGAGGCAGAAATACCGAATCCATTTATGCGCAAAGGCGTTGACATGCTAGTAGATGGCCACGACGCAGACGTAGTGCGGGCCACACTGCAAAAAGACATTTCATTAACTACAGCACGGCATGAGTCGGGTGCTACTTTATTTAAATCTTTGGGTGATATAGCCCCAGCAATGGGAATGATAGGCACCTTAATAGGCTTAGTTGCGATGTTATCTAATATGGATGATCCTAAAGCAATTGGTCCGGCTATGGCGGTGGCATTGTTAACCACATTATACGGCGCATTTTTAGCTAACGTAGTCGCTATTCCTATTCAAACAAAATTGGAGCTGCGTAAAGACGAAGAGGCAATGAATCAACGTTTAATTTTAGATGCGGTTTTAGGTATTCAAGATGGTCAAAATCCAAAAGTAATAGAAGGTATTTTGAAAAACTATCTAGCTGAATCAAAACGTAAAGTAAACACTGAGGATTAACTATGTCTGATCAAGAGTGCAAGTGCCCACCCCCAGGTTTACCTGCGTGGATGGGGACATTCGCAGATTTAATGTCGCTATTAATGTGCTTTTTTGTGCTCTTGCTTGCGTTTTCTGAAATGGATGTACTTAAATTTAAACAAATTGCCGGTTCGATGAAATTTGCATTTGGTGTACAAAATAAAATAGAAGTTAAAGATATTCCCAAAGGCACATCAGTTATTGCTATGGAGTTTACTCCGGGCAAGCCAGAGCCTACCCCAATTGAAACAATTCAACAGCAAACGGTAGAAATGACCCAGCAAATGTTAGAGTTTCAGGCAGGTGATGAAAGCTCAGCAGGCGGAAGGCAAGAGCAGCGGGGCGATAAACGTGGTGGCGAGTCGCGTAGTACTTCCAAAGAGCAAGCATCGGAGCAAGCAATTTCAGCGGCCGATCAACAGCAAACAAACGACTTAGTTAAAAAAATCTCCCAGCAATTAGAAAAACAAATAATTGATGGTGCCATAGAGCTTGAATCATTAGGGCAGCAAATAATTATTCGTATTCGTGAAAATGGCTCTTTCCCTTCGGGTAGTGCATTTTTACAACCTAAGTTTAAACCCATTATTCAAGAAATTGGCGTGCTATTAAAAGATGTGCCTGGAGAAATTACTGTGTCGGGGCATACCGACGATTTTCAGGTTTCAAACGAGTTATATATTAATAACTGGGATCTTTCATCTAAGCGTGCAGTTGCAGTAGCTAGTGAGCTGCAAAAAGTAGTTGGATTTGATAAAAATAGAATGATGGTAGTAGGGCGTGCTGAAACCCGGCCGTTAGTGCCAAATGACAGCAATGAAGATCGCCGTCGTAATCGTCGCGTTGAAATATCTATTTTACAAGGAAAAGCCAAAGAGTCTGATCCTATCGATGTAAGGTAGCAGTCATTTTATTAAAAACACACTTGGTTTAAGCAAACTAAGTGTAATTGATTTCAGGTGACTTTTAGTCAAAATTGACTAAAAGTCACCACCTCAGCCAAATACCTCAGAACTCTTAAATAGTTCGATTTAATAAAAACATCCCACACTGTAAATTGATATGCTAAACTACTGTGTATATAAACAGTAAAAGAGCTTGCTTATGAAACTCTATATTGCCGAAAAGCCGTCTTTAGGGCGCGCCATTGCCGACGCGTTACCAAAACCGCACAAAAAGCACGATGGCTACATTGAAGTTGCAAATGGTGATTGCGTATCTTGGTGTATTGGTCATTTGCTCGAGCAAGCCGAGCCCGATGACTATGATGAGCGCTTTAAAAAGTGGCAGTTTGAGCACCTACCTATCATTCCTGAGCAGTGGCAATTAAAAGCAAAAACTAAAACTCGCAAGCAACTTACTGTGTTAAAAAAGCTAATCAAACAGGCTACAGCACTAGTGCATGCAGGTGATCCCGATAGAGAAGGGCAATTACTTGTCGATCAAGTTATTGAAGAAGCCAAAATAAGTAAAACTAAAAAGCAGCATATTCAACGCTTATTAATTAGTGATTTAAACTTAGCTGCAGTAAAAAAAGCATTAACGACTATGCGATCTAACCGTGAGTTTATTCCGTTGAGCGTTTCAGCCTTAGCGCGATCTCGTGCTGATTGGTTGTTTGGTATGAATTTAACCCGCGCTTATACTTTAGCAGGGCAAAAAGCTGGGTTTGGTAACGTACTTTCTGTGGGACGAGTACAAACACCCATACTTGGCTTGGTGGTTAATAGAGATAATGACATAGCAAATTTCGTATCGAAGCCATTTTATGAAGTATTAGCCCACTTAGTCACCCCCGAAAAACAATCATTTAGTGCAAAATGGATACCCAGTAAGGCATGTGAGCCTTATCAAGACGAAGAAGGGCGAGTATTAAATAAAGCATTGGCTGAAAACGTAGCCTCGCGTATCACACAGCAAAATGCTGAGCTAACGGCGCTTGAACAAAAGCAAAAAAAACAAACTGCGCCACTGCCTTATAACTTATCTGCTTTGCAGATAGACGCGGCAAAAGCATTTGCTATGCCAGCGCAAAAGGTGCTGGATATATGCCAAACTCTTTATGAGCGTCATAAGTTAATTACCTACCCGCGTTCAGACAACCGCTACTTACCTAATGATCATCACCAAGATGCGTCTGCTATTTTAAAAGCTATAAGCACTAATGGCGGGCAAGGTGTTGAGTTAGTAAAAGCAGCTGATAGTAAAAAACGTAGTAAATGTTTTAACGATTCAAAAGTGGCTGCGCATCACGCCATTGTCCCTACGGCAAAACAGTTAAAGTCGGCAAGTTTAGGTAGCGATGAGACAAAGGTTTATCAATTAATATGTCGTCATTATTTAATACAGTTTTATCCCGACTATATTTACAACGAAACTAAAGCAGAGATAACTATTGCTGGCGGGTTATTTAAAGCAAATGCAAAGCAAGATGTAAGCTTGGGTTTTAAGGTGCTAATGGGTAAGTCTGAATTGAAAGATGAAGCCACGCTACCGCCTTTAACAAAAGACATGTTACTTTTTTGCTCGCAAGGGGAGGTTGTTGAAAAATATACCTCTCCGCCAGCGCACTTTAGTGATGCGACTTTACTTGCAGCCATGACAGGCATAAGCCGCTATGTACAAGATCCACAGATAAAAAAAGTACTTAAAGACACCGATGGCTTAGGCACAGAGGCAACGCGAGCGGGGATCATTGAATTATTATTTAAACGCCGTTTTTTAAAACGTGAAGGCAAATTAATTAAAGCAACCGAAACCGGGAGTGCACTTATTAGCGTGCTGCCGCAAGGTTTAGTTCGCCCCGATTTAACCGCTAAATGGGAATCGAGCTTAGGTGATATTGCACAGCAAGTAATGAGCTATCAGCAATTTTTACAGCCTTTACTTGCCGACTTAAATAGTTTTGTACAACAAGCTGCAAATTGCGATAGCAATGTATTTGCAAAGCTGCCTAAAACTTCAGCTAAAAAGCGTTTTGTTAAACGTGGCCAAAAAACGCCTTATAAAAAGTCGAGTTATAAAAAAAGCTCTGTTACAGGTTAACTACAGAGCTATTATTTAAATAAAACTATTGATTAAACAAAGTTACCGCTGCATTACTCATGGCTTTAATGCCAGTTGGTAGTGCGACTTTATAGTCTGGGGCAAACTTACTTGAATGCAGTGAAGGTAATGTTTTGCCCGCTTTTATTGCACTTGCATATTTTGCTTGGTTAACGCCACCGAGCCAAAATAGTGTGATAGGAATATTTTCGTCAGTGCGGCCATATAAGCCAAAGTCTTCACCTGCCATTACAGGGAGGGTTTCAAGCACATTTTCATCACCAATAGCGCTGGCAATACTTTGACGCACAAGGTTGGTTTGTGCCGGATTGTTATATGTAGATGGAATTGATTCATCTTCATGTACTTGCACCTTAGGGTAGAGCGCTTCCTCAAGGCCTGCGCTTTGTGCAATACCGGCGGTAATGCGTTTAATTGCTGCAATTTGTGCATTTCTAATATCAGGGTTATAGCTGCGTAATGTAAGTTGTAACTTTACTTCATCAGAAATTACATTATGTTTTGAGCCACCATGAATAGATCCAACAGTAATAACTGATGGCTCTAATGGTGAAAGCTCACGACTCGTAATAGTTTGCAGTGCAAGCACAGTGCGCGCAGCAATAATAACCGGATCAATAGTGGTATGCGGATAAGCTCCATGTCCGCCTTTACCCTTTATAGTTATATCAACAGAATCGACGCTGGCCATAGTATATTCGTTTTTCATCGCAACTTTACCGGCAGGCACACTTGCACTTACATGTAGCGCAATTATGTGATCAGGTTTTGCATATTTACTAAATAAGCCTTCTTTTAGCATGGCTTTAGCGCCACCGCCTACTTCTTCTGCGGGTTGTGCCACCATCATTAGCGTGCCTTGCCATGCATTTTTGTGAGCAATTAGTTGTTCAGCAGTACCAATGAATGAGCTCATATGTATATCGTGACCGCAGCCGTGCATAACACCTACTTTTGCACCGTGCTCGTCTATTACTGTTACTTTAGAAGCATACGCCTTACCTGTTTGTTCTGTAATAGGTAAGGCGTCGGTATCGGTACGTATCATTACTGTGGGGCCATCACCATTTTTGTAAATGCCTACAACGCCAAAACCACCTACATTGCTTGTAACCTCAAAACCAAGCTTGTTTAACTGCGCTGCTATTTTTTTTGCGGTTTGTTGCTCGTGATACGAAAGCTCGGGTGATTGATGCAGATCGAGGTAAAAGCTTTCAATTGCTGGCATGCTGCTATGTAAATTTAAGTCTAATGATTTAGCCGCCAATAGAGGGCTAGCTAATAATAGCGCTGTGCCTAAGTAAGTTAACTTCATGATTTTCCCTTATTGAGATAAATGTATATCCAAGTGATTTAGATATATGACTTGTAATAATTATGTTCAGCACCATATAAAAACCTAAATAAATGAATATGGCAATCAATTCAATGAGCAACATAGTTAGTATCAACGCGCAAAATTTTCAGCAAGTACTCGGCGAAACATCACAACAAAAGTTGGTACTGCTAAACTTCTACTCAGCGCAAAGTCCTGAATGTATTAACCAGGCAGCAATATTAGATAAATTAGCCGCTGAATATAACGACTATATAGTAGTAGCAAATTTAGATTGCGATGCCGAGCAAGCTCTGGCTTCGCAATTAGCACAGCAAGTTGGTTTACAAACACTACCAACACTGGTGTTGTTAAAAGACTCAGCGCCCGTTGATGTATTATCGGGTGCCCAAGCTGAAGCGAAAATTCGTGAAGCATTAGCTAAACATTTACCCGCTCAACAAGACTTACTATTAGAGCAAGCAAAGCAAGTATTATTAAAGTCAGATTTAAATGCCGCGTTTAATTATGCAAAGCAAGCTTATGAAATTGACAACAGCAACGCGCGTATTAAATTAGTACTTGCAGATATATGTATTCAAATTCATAAAGTAGATGAAGCGCAAGCACTAATTAATACAATAGATGTACAAGAGCAAAATGCTTACTTTAATAATATAAAAGCAAAATGCGAAGCTGCGCTTGAAGCAAAAGATTCACCAGAGATTAAAGAAAAACAACAACAAGTAGAAAAGTACCCAAATGACTTAGAATTAAAAGAAGAGCTAAGTATTTTACTCAATGAAGCCGGCAGAAAAGAAGAAGCATTAGATGTACTATTTACAGTGCTGCAAAAAGATCTGAATTTTAACGAAGCAAAACCAAGTTTTTTAGCTATTATTGCCTCTTTACCCGACGGTGATGCACTTGCAGCAAAGTATCGTCGCAAGTTATATAGTATTTTGTACTAAAACTTAATAACTATTACTTTTAAAAGCACCTTATCTAGGTGCTTTTTACATTTTTAAGTTTATAGCAATATAACAGTAAGCTTGTTTAAGGAATAAAAAGCGCAGTTATCCACAGGGTTTTGTGGGTAACCTGTGAGCCTGGCTTGTGTATCTTTGGGGTAAAAATTAAATGCAAAAAAGGCGATAAAAACGCTTGCGTAAAATCTGCGGCTCCCTAT
>LV_Brine_h2_0102DRAFT_1000012_pt1 | contig 69921 bp, 74 predicted proteins | sample LakVidmifraction_3_FD_10600 | JGI IMG/M metagenome (IMG submission 10600)
GTACCATATATGTCCTGTTTGTGAAGTGTTTTCCACATTACCTTGGGTAAATACACCATCTATGCTTGTTGATTTTAAATTGGCCATTCTTTATTGTTAAATTTACAATATATTTTATATATCCCAATTAAGGTATATGTATAAATATAGCACCCCTCCACTCTAATTTTAATTTATTGTAGATAGAATTTTATTTACATCAAATATACTACTAACATCCATATAAGGACATTCATGTAGGTTATTTTCAAATTGATAGTCAAATGTGTATGATCCTATTAACTGGTTATGGATTTTAGGTAGTTTTGCTTCAATATTGTTATGGATATTGTATCCAAATACTTTTGGGGAAGTTCCTACCCAAAATACAGTTGAAGGTAGATTTAAAGCAGCACTAGCGTGTTGGAGACTCGAATCTATAAGTATACGTTTTTTAGATGCTACCAACATAGAGAATAGTTCCATATTCGATACTTGTTTGTCAAACCTTTCCACATTTTCTAAACTATATCCATTAGGTCTTGTTACGTGTATGATGTGATATTCACTAGAATATTTTTGAACTATAGCTTGGGCAAGACCCATAGGTATATCTCTTGTCCAAGAATATGGATATTTTTGACCTTCCATAGGACCACCACCGGTTTGTAAAACAAGCACGGGTTTAAGTCGTTTCCAATATCCTAATAATATGCCGTGGGAATAGTTAGGTATAATTGTGGGGGTTTGATTATCGTATTTTAACCCCATTACATCGCACCAATTCTCCAAAAGATGTTTAGATTTAGTAATATGGGATGTTTGATGGTATGGCTCGTGTTTTGAAATTATGACATCTTTACCTTCAATATAGTCCTGATAGAAGTATGGGGTTTGTCCTAATTGATATACACGATCTACTAGGGGGTTGTTTAGATATACCTCGGGATAGGAACATACTATGATTAGGTTTCTATCGTGGTATGTTTCTTTTATGGTTTTTATTAGGGAAGTGGCTGCTATATTTTTACCTAACCCACCTTGGATATGCCAAATAAAATATTTGTCTTTTTTAGTGTTGAATGTATATCCTTGTTGCATTTTTAAAATTTTAATTCTGTTAAATTACCTTCACTTCCAAATCCTATAGTGGGGACGACATTGAATGCTAGACTTGATCTTACTTTTAAGCTTTGATTTATTGGAACAGAATGGTGTAAGTGGGATGGGAATAAAACTAGTAGACCTGCCTTAAATTCTATAGAAAATTCCTTATGGGAATATTTTATTTCCCTTTTATCTTTTACCTCTTTAGGTGAAATATAAGAGGAATTAACCCCACTTACCATTTTATGGAATTTTATTGCTGGTGTTTTTTCATCCCCTTCACCAAAGTAGAATACACCCGAAATTAGGCTGTTTGGATGGGAATGCATTGTGTGGTGTTGGTTTGGGTATTTGTAAGATATCCAAGATTGTCCAAATCTATATTCATTATAGTCATATCCTAGCATATCTCCATATTGTTTTGTTATGGTTAGGATGTGTTTTTTTATATCAAGACATTCTGGTTCATCTAAAATATAAGAGTTTTGAGAGCGTTCTCCATAATTTGGAGAATCTACACCATTTTCAACTATATTTTGTTTGAAGAACCAAGGAATTATTTTAGAATAACTTTCAGGAACCATTGTTGTAAAAATTGGTGTGGGGAATAATTCTAAGATTTGATGTTGAACTTCCATAACTTATTATTGGGTAGGTGATACAAAATTAAATGCTATTGAGACTCTTATATCATCTACATTGTTACGTTCTACAGAATGTTTAACCCAAGATGGGAATAGATAAAACATAGATTCTTTAGCAGGACATGATACGTTTGAAATATTTGACATTGTAGTTTCTCTTTTAACTTTAGATGTTAAAAAATATTCTGCATTATCTCCACGATGTAATACTAGGTCCCCCATATCTTTTCTAGGTACAGAAACATAGTACACTCCTGATAGGACACTATTTTGATGATCGTGTGGTAGGTTATAGTCATTTTTACCATTAATGTTTATCCACCAATTCCCTAATACAAGATCATTAGCTCCAGTATGTCTTGAACCAACTTCATTACAGAATATAGTTAAATCGTCAAATAATTTTTGTAAATCTGTGGGGATTGGTGTTGGCAGTTCTTTACTGTGCCATCCACCTCTATTTGAAATTGAAACTCCGGGGTATTGTTCTTTTGTTTTTAAACAATAATCTAATATTGATTTATTATCTATTTCAGATACGGGACACTCCCATAATGGAGTAGCCCACCACAATTTTTCATATACTTTAAATTCCATAACTTATTGTTTTACTTCTGGGTTATAATGATTTGACCATCCTGTTAATATATATTTAGATTGGGATTTGGATGTTACTCCACGATGTAAATGAGTCCAATCTGATGGAAATATTACTATATTACCTTGTCGTGGTTTTTCTAGATGGTTTTGATAGAAGAATTCTGTTTCACCACCATCAGTTACATCATTTAGATATACCATCCATACTAATACTCTATCAGAATGTTTTAATCCTGCTCTTTCACAATGGTATGTTGAAAAGCCTTCATTTGGTAAATATCGTTGGATGTTGAAGTGGGAATGGATGCGAAACTCATCCATCTTCTGCATAGCAGTTAGATGTTTTTCAACATATTCTGCTTGAGTCTCCTCTATTATAGGTAGTAATGTTTTTAATAGATGTCCCCATTGTGGGTGATTTAAATATCCGGGGTGGAATGTTATATCTGTTGATTTTTTACCTGAGGTAGAGGAGAGGCCACTAGGGCCATATAATACTCCTTCTTTTTTTTCATCAGATTGTTCAAATGTTCGAATGAACGAATTGCATAACTCAGGTGAAATTCCACCCTCTTTTGTATATATAAACATTTTACCTATTTTTTAGATTCTATCAAATTTTTTGATTCTTTAAAGTTTAATAGTTTTCCTTCTTTAGTTTTTAATCTTTCAAGAGTTTGAAGAGGACCTACAGCATTCATCACCTCAGCAGATTCAGAATTGGGACCTAAGGACTTTACACGATTTATAAAATAAAGTTGCAGACTGTCTGATTGGTGTGAATTTACATTTTTATCATCAAACGTGCCATCGTTTAGTTCTTGCTTTATTGTAGACCACATATTCAATTCTCGTACCCTATCTTTAGCGACTTGTTCCATAGATGCTTTACTAAAAAGATTTTCATCAAGATCTACTTGTAATTCCATTTTCTTTAGGTCTTTACCTTCTGCAATAGATTTTTCTATTTTTCTTGATAATTTTAAACGAGATATATCATTTCGTCTTATATCGAATGATAAGTGGATTAGAGATTCAAACATTGAATTTTGTTCTCTTACCGATTGCCAATATTTGGAGGCTTGTGTTGGATGTTTTCCATCATTTAAAACAGAAACACGCATTTCAGTTTCGGTACGGAATATTTGTTTTTTTCTCCAATTATCTGCTAATTCTTCTTTCAATACTAGAATAGATTTAGCATCCTCTTCCGAGAGTAAATTTAGAATAGGTCTTAAATCTTCTGTAATTGTAAGTTCTGTTTCTTTCATCTATAACTTCTTTTATAATTTAATTATGGTAATTGTGGGGATTGTTGTACTGTTTGAGTATTTTCAACTACTCCTTGGTTTGATTCTTCCACTGCTAAATCTACAATAGCTTGTGCTTGGGCTTTTGTTTTTACGACAGCACCAACACGAGATGCCCAACTTGAATTTTCAGTGGCCCATATATCTCCAGGAAAGCCAGAGATGTGATTTTTTTCATTATCTTCGTGGGTGATAAAACCCTTCCCAGTACTTTGGATTTGGTAATAGTTCATTGTTTATAGAATTTGATTATTAATTTAATATAAATATACGACAAGTTTATCTTAAAGCCAAATTAATTTTTGCTTTCTAATTTATTTACTCTATCTGTTAATTCTTGGATAGTTTTGATTAGTATAGATGTTAATTTAGTATATTTTATACCTAAAATATCTCCACTATCACCTGTAGTAACTAATTCAGGGTATATTTTTTGGACTTCTTCAGCAATTAAACCATAATCTGGGAGATTAGTGTCTTTCCAGATAAAATTAACAGGGCGCAGTTGGTAAACATTGTGGGTTTGAGAATCTAAACTTTTTATATTCTTTTTATATTTTTTAGCAGAAGTTTCTGTTAAATTTGTAACAAAAGCTGATCCTGTTACTATAAGTGATCCTGAAATTGATGCAGTTCCCACATATGGGAAAGGATTGACTGATAAGGGTAAACCATCTATAAGAAGGTCTCCCTCTATATTAAGTGATCCTGAGATTGTAGCTGAACCCGTATATGGGAAAGCTGCTAGTCCTGTTAAGTTAGATCCATCTCCACTAAACGAACCCGTAATGGAAAGAATTCCAGATAAAGGTTCTATATTATTTACTTTTAATGTGCTCATTATGTTGATAAATATTTATTATTTTTATATTCCTAATTTGTTTATCATAATTTGGTTATTATTACCCTTCCGTTGTTTGGTAAAGTTGCTGTTCCAGCATTTCCTGCACTATTATCTTGATCTGTTCCGTCATTGTATGATCCTCCTGCACCTCCAAAATTGCTACTTCTTAAGCCTGCTCCCCCACCAGAATATCCACCACCAGGACCACTTTGTCCTAAAGAACATCCATCAGACGCAGAACCACCACCAAAACCACCAATTGAGTTATTACATGAATTAATGTTACCATTACCTCCATTTAAAAAGCTTTGAGGTGAAGCATTAGAACCATTTGAGACACCATTAGTAAAAAACCCAGCACCACCACTACAAGACCCACTACGACCAGTACCACCACCATTTCCATTTATACCTCCATTAGATGTGGATTGTCCAGAAGTCCCACTTGTAGTAGTAACGGCATGAACTATAACAGAACTCCATGGGGATGTAGTATTTCCACCACCAGAAATGATTAATGGAATATTGGTTGACATAGCAACAGCTGTCATACCTCCTCCACCACCATATAAGGCTCCTCCCATTTGTCCTACTAAAATTTTAAGAATATCTCCAGAGGTAAGATTAAATGTTCCTTTCATTCTAGATCCAAACCCTCCTAAATAATTATTATCTGTAATATTTCCTCCTCTTGCTCCCCAAGTTTCTATAGTATAATTACCAGTTTGTGGAACTGTCCATAATTGGATACCTTGTGTAGCCATATTAAAAAATAGAGGGTTATTTGCCCACTCCGTTGAACTATACGCAGTTAAGCAATTAGGAAGGGTAGGGCCAAATCTACCAGCAGCAGATGCATTTGTAAATGTATGCGAATTAAAATTATATAAGGATTTATTAATTAAACGTTTGTTTAATTTAAAGATTTGTTTAATTTCCCTTTTACCCAAAAAGGCTTTAGATATAATATTATTTCTAAAAAATATAGCCATATTAAGTTATAAAGTATATTGTACTGTTATCTGCAGATGCTGATATTAAATTATATTCTGATTGGGAACCTTGCCAAAATGATAAGCTACCACTTGATGCATTGTTGTTTATGGATTTAGAGGATAGTAAGGAAAATGAAGATGATTCAGAGTTTTTGACATATGAGGCACTGATGGCATTTTCTACATATGAGGCACTGATGGCATTTTTAACCTCTCCACCAAAATATGATGCTGTCTCTGAATGGGATGAAGAAATTTGTTGTTCTGGTGTAAAGTTTTCTATTCTTAAAAAAGAACCATCTTCTACAGTTACAGAAACATCATCTTCTACATAAAGAGGACCAAAAAGGGAATTATATATATTAGGTAAGGCTGTATAGTCTGCTGATAGAGTAACATTATTGGAAGAACCTATAACATTTGCAATTATACCTGTGATTTGTGAACCATCTCCTTTAAAAAATGAAGCAGTTACAGAATTTCCTACATTAAGGTTATTGAGAGAAGCATCAGACCCTGATACTATTATTTTTTTCCAATTAGGCATATTTTATTTTATTATGGTTGGTTACAGTTTTAACTGCCCACTTCTCTTACGAGCCAATAATGTCATTTATAAATATTTTAAATATATAAAGAAATTAATGTGTTAGTCTTTATCTAAATATAAATATGCTTTTTGCAATTTCCAAGTTAAATTATATAAAACTTCTATATCTTTACCAGGGAAAGTGGATTGGCTGATGGTGGAAAGTAAATATTTTAATTCTTCTTTATCTAATATTAAGTCTTCATTAGAGGTGTTAGGTGGTGAAGGCAGTGTTGGTTGGTTGTTTTTAATTTTATTTAGCAATCCCATAACATTTTTTTTTAAGGTTTTATGAAAATATGAATATATCACCATTTGAGGAGACTTTAATATTACCGGATTTTTGGTATTCTGCTATATCTGAATGACCTGATATCTCATCTATAACTGCCGCTGAAAATGCATCAGGTATTATTGAATTAGATGTTGAATCTAGTGAAGCTGTAAATCCAAAACGTGATGAATCACTATTAAATATAAATGCATGACCAATACCATTTCCCCCATCTATTACAATACCACCCCCATCTGGGTTTATGCTTCCTGAATTTAAAAGGATTAATTTATCTTCTATAAATAAGTTTTGTGTATTGATGCTAGTAGTTGTACCATTAACAGTTAAATCCCCAGATACAATTAAGTTATTGCTAATTTTAACATTGCTTGGTAAACCTATGGTTGCTGTCCCTCCACTACCTAAAGTAATATTACCACCACTAATTGAAATTTCATTAGTAGTACCTTGAAGGGTTAAGGTTGTATTACCTTCAACTGCATTGTTTGGAGATGAACCATAGTCCACAGTAATAGTAGGGGTTGAACCTTCACCACCATTTGAAGCAATACTTACCCCTGTCCCTACTCCTAGAGCAGCAATATAATTTCCTGTTGTATCTGTCCCTAATGTAATTGAATTTGCTTCAACTCCTCTTGCTAAGCCTGCAACATCTGCAAATGATGCTGTGGCATCAACACTTAAGGTAGTAGCTCGTACTGCTACTGAAGAACTATCTGATGTTCTTGAGTTTGATGATAATATCGCAAAAGATGATGTGGCTAATTGGGATATTTCATCCGCAATTGAAGCACTAACTGCAGATAAAGCATGAGAAGATGTACTTGGGACATTGAGTGCATGAGAAGCAGTAACTGCATATAATGCGTAGGAAGCCGTTGCTTCCTCGCTTAAAGTAGTGGCTCTATATGCTACTGATGCTGAATCTGATAGTCGAGATGTAGCTGCTACTACAGCGAATGATGCTGTTGCATCTATACTTAAGGTAGTAGCTCTTTCAGCAATAGATGCTGAATTTATAGTACCTGTAGATTTAAGATATTCTGAATCGTTATTTAATTGGGAAATATTTGAACCAGATACTATTATTTTTTTCCAATTTGCCATTTTAAATACTGAATTATGATGTGGTTGTTAATCTTGTATAAATATTATATCCCTATGAAGAAGTTTGAAGCACTATAATAAAATCCTCCACTTACTATAGTTGGGATACCATCATATTCTAAGAACTGTAATACTCCTTCATTATTTACTTTAATTCCGGAGTTTGGGGTATGGATTAAGAGTAGATCTTCATTATCTTGTGATGATATATCTAATTTTGCTGAAGCCGAAGGAGAACCTATAGATATTCTGTGGTTGGATTTATTGATAAGTAATATGGATTCATTATTTTCTCCATTTAAAAATTGTATATCTTCAGTATCTCCTACAACTTTTAATTGTAAAGAACCTTCAATATTAAACCCATCCCCTTTAAAATAGATAGAACCTGATGTTGGTACTATTCTAATATTTTTGGCCATCTATTTTTATTTATTTATTTGTGACTTTAAATCTTCTATTTCGGATTTAAGTTCTTGAATACCTTTAATTAAAACAGTGACTATTTTACTGTATTTAATACCTTGAATTTCACCATCAGAATTTGAACTTACTAATTTGGGATATATGGTTTGTACTTGTTCTGCTATTAAACCCATATCTTCACTCTTATCATCAATCCAATCAAAAGTAACAGGGTTTAATTTTAAAATATTATCTAGTTGAGGTTCAATGGATTGGATGTTGTTTTTAAAACGTTCAGCTGAGGTTTCTGTTATAGTTGTAGCAAATATTGAACCCGTTACTATAAGTGATCCTGTTATTAGGGCCGACCCTGTAAATGGGAAAGCTGCTAATCCTGTTAGGTTAGATCCATTACCTTCAAATGATCCACTAAATCCTGCACTAGCAGATATACTTCCTAAGATGTTTAAGGTATTGCCATCAAATGTTAAATTTTCTTCAGCATTACCATTAGTAGAATCTACTGATGTTATAATTCTATTATTTGCTGAATTTGATACAATATAACCTGGGGGTAGTCCTGATAGGTTAGATCCATCTCCTATGAATGTACCTGTAAAGAAAGATGATGTTATGTTTTGAGATACTTCTAAATTTCCAGTTATGGTAGTGTTTATGCCTATAGATACAACATTATTATCATCTGTAATATTAGAATCTCCTATATGATAACCACCAGGGGTAGTGGTTGCTTTAGGTATGGTGTTTTGAGTTAACCCAACCTCTGTACCTAGTCCTCCTGTTGTATATTGACCAAATATTCCCACAGAAGTACCAACAACACTATCTTTTTCATATTCCCACACCCATTTACTATCAAACCCATCATATATAAAGGATGAGGATGAATTTGCAGATCCTGTATCTATTACTTTTATACCCGCATATCTTTGGGTTGGTGAATCTGAATTTAAGAGAATAAAAGCATCCCCAATTATGGTTGCTGAACCTGTTATTGTTCTAAGGAATCCTATTGATGCTGTGCCTATGATAGTGGCATTACCTTCTATTAAAAGGTTTGATGCTGTTACCCATCCATTTAATACTTGTAGATCATCACTACCACTAATCACGTTTAGAGATGCCGCTGATAGTAGTACTCTTCCATTTAAATTATTTTCTATTGTAGATACACCACCAGATGTTCCTGAAGTACCAGATGTACCTACGTTACCTGATTGGGAAAATGTAATAGATAGTAAGTCTAAGTTTGAAGGAAGATCTCCACTTATATGAGCTACAGGTATTTTATAATAACCTGATGAAGGGATTACATCTCCTGTTATATTAAATATATTAGTAACGTTATTGTTATCTCTACTTTGGATAAGTAGTTGTCCTAAATTACTTGTATTATTTGAAACATCCCAACTGTCATACCATGGAGTTTGAGTAATTCCATTTTGGTTTATATTATTTATGTAAATAAAACTAACACTTGATATAGTAGAGTTGTCATATTTTAAATTTCCATTACCTGGGTTGGTATCTGTTGTTGTATTATCAAAATCATATGTTACACCTCCTCTTTCTCCACTTGTACCTGATGTACCCGAAGATCCTGATGTACCACTTGTACCGGATGTTCCTGATGTACCATTTGTACCGTTTGTTCCTGATGTACCATTTGTTCCTGATGTACCAGATGTGCCACTTGTGCCAGAAGTACCAGATGTACCAGATGAACCATCTGTACCTGTAGTACCAGATGTACCGCTTGTACCTGAAGTTCCTGATGTTGAACTTCGTTGAGTAAATGTTACTTCTCCACTCCCTGTATTATAAGCTAATAATTGTGGTGCATTTCCTACTCCAGTTTCAACTAAGCCTCCTATACCAAAACTTCCTGTAATTCCTAAAGAACCACTTATTAATATTTCATTTAATTTTATCCCAGATAAGGAGTCTATTATTCTTTGAAGATGTTCAGATTTAATTACGCTTCCGCTCGCTATACCTGAGGTGCTTATTGTAGTCATTTATTATGATTTCGATTTGCCAAGGGTTGTTCCCTAATAAATATTACATAAGAATACGAGTAATGCCTTCTATGACTTGTTCTGGAGTTATCTTTTTAGTGCATTCAAATTGTCTTGGAGTATCTTTATGATTAGGGCACCAATCCCAATCTCCAGCATCTAATTTGGAGTTATTAAAACATGAATTACATACATCTTTATTTATAATTCGTTGCATTTTTGTTTTAAATTCTGTCCAAGATGAACTAAATCCCGATATCATCACTACAGGCTTATGAAGAGCCCAAGATAACCAAGATAATCCGCTTGAAACTCCAATATACATTTCTGAATGGTTAATGATATTCATAATATCTTCTATGGGGTGATCTCCGGTGGCGTCAACTATTCCTTCAAATTTTATATTTTGGGGCAATTTATTTGTTTCCCATTCACTATCGTATAGCTCCTTTGATATCATTACCATCTTGAAACCTAATACATTATTAACATAATTAATTACAGTTTGCCATCCAGCTTCGTTATGCCAATATTTGGCTGATGCTGAAGCGTGTGGTGAAAAGCATATATATTTTTCTTTCCATGGGCGTTTTTTAATAGGAATATTTATTGATGGTATAATTTCTTTATACTCTAAACCTAATATATTAGTTGCAGTTTGTTGTAATGTAAGGGTTTTGGGATCTGTAGGTTGTTTAAAATAATCAACTTTATCGTCCTTATAATACCACCCTAATTCGTACATAGCGTAAATATTATTTGCTTTAGAGCCAGGAGAAACAAATTCAAGTTCAGGGTATTGTCCTTCAAAAAATTTATTCCAAAAAGTTGATACTATAACTTTACATTTGTGTTTATTTTGAAATTCTAAAACATAAGGAAACCATGCTAGTGTATCTCCTAATGCTTTTGAACCTAAAGCTATATATACACGTTTACCTGTAGCATTATATCTATAAGAATCTACTAGATTACCTTGTTTATCTTTTAAGTTAATTTCCCAATCTATAAAATACTTATGATATGTTTTAGACCATTGGTTATTTTCTAACTTAGTTGAAAATTCCACTTCACCATCTTTTATAAACTCTATAAAATGATCATCAGTTGCATTTTGTAATGTAACAAATGGACCATCTGCAAAATGTACATCTAATTTAGCCATAGAAGGGTTTGGTTGTATTTTTATTTGTTGTAACCTTTTATATGCTATTTTGGATTGATTTTTCCATGAATATTCCTTACGAATCTCGACAGAACGTGCTATATGCCATTTTTTCCAAATATCCCAATTATTGTAAGCATCTTGGATTACATTAATTAAATTATCTAGATCGGGGGTATAGAAATTACCTGGGATATTGTGTTCGAATGTAAGTCCTTCCCCATTTGTGGCTGGTTCTTCCCCAAGTATTTTTACTGCTAATCCTTTACCTTTAGTATATTCTAATTGTCCACTACATTTAGTGTATATAGAGGGTATACCACAAGCTAATGCTTCTATTAAGGGTAAATTCCATCCCTCAGCACGAGCACAGGATAAAAATACATGACTTTCTTGTAATAGTTTTATATAATCTTCTCTATTGAGAAATTTTAAGATTTTAATTCTATCATCCTCTAAACCATAATGTTTTAAACGTTCCTTTGTTGAGAACATACCATCCACTGAGTATGGGTTTTCGACAGATATGTGTAGTTCTACATTAGGGTTTGTGGGAAATGCTTTTAAAAACCCTTCAATACTTTCTTTAATGCCTTTTCTATAATCCCACCTACCTACAACAACAAATATAAACTTATCTCTCTTGGGTAAATTTAGCTTTGGTTTAAATATATTACCATCTACACCTTCGGGTATTACAAATATTTTATTATGTGGGTAGCCTTGTTTTATTGATATATCTTTTTGCCACTCTGTGGGTACCCATAATTCGTCAAATGTTTTTAGCTGTTCGAAATATTCATCTGAATATAAAGTGGATTCCCATACATTGTATGCTATTTTGTATCCTTTATATGAATCGTAAAAGTAGTGGTGGTTGTGTTCGTTTAGAACAATATTAATTTCAGGGGTAAAACTATTAGAATTATATATTGGGTAATCTCTTCGACTACCGTCTGCTTCCCACAATGTTTGTTGGTGAAGCATTGATTTTATTTGGGGAGTTATATAGGGTTCACCATTATGAGGTTCTATATTAGGCCAATTCCAGGACTTGCCAATAGTAAAATTTCTTACCTTAATAGGTGTTAATTTATCTAAAGCAGTAAAAAAGGATTGTGCATGGTTAGCATATCCTGTTGTACCTATTAAACTTGTTGATACTAATATTTTCATAACCTTTAATATACATAAATTTTTTATCTAGTCAAAACTTCCTGTTAAAATTTTCTTCCAAGTATTTCCATCATGATAAGCTAAATCTGAACCTTTCATAGCTAATGTTCCTTTTAAAGGACCCGAGCCTGGTAAAACATCTAAATCTTTTAACTTTAAAGTTGGAAATGTAAGGGAAGCAGTAGTGAAATAAATATCACCTGAAGATGTATTGTATGAAAGGTATGTATTAGGATTTGGGATAGGTAAGGTGCTGCCTGAATTAATTTTTATACTACCTGATATAGATAAAGATCCTGATATTGTGATGTCATAAGGTCCAGAAGATCCATTTAAGGCTTCTATTGACCTTAAAACGTGTTCAGGATAAATTAAACTACCACTTGCTATGCCTGCTGTGCTTATTGTTGCCATCTTTTAAGTTTTTACTGTTTCTTTAAATATTGTTTTAGTAACATTATAGGATTTAGGATTAGGACCAGCCATAGCGGCATTTATTCCTGAAGGAATTATGTATCCTTTAACAAGTAATGTTATATCTGTTTTATTAGCTCTATCTGAATTATTTTCAAGTAATACTGGAGTAGAGAATGTATCTATATTTGTTCTAAACATAAATCTTTCAGGATCACCCCAATATGAATTAGCTGCAAATTCTATAGCTTCAACTAATTTATTATTTTGTATTGTAAAATCTGTATAAATAGATAAGCTATATGTTATGTCTATATAGTCAGGAATTATTCCAAGTATATATTCTTTTTGGGGTTTTTGTCCTCTTAATAATGAGAAATTATCATATATATTGCGTCTTGAATATTGTGTTTCAAAATACTCTACATTATTTACCCTATTACCATCTAATTTATTTCCTAATGTATTATTTTTAGTAAAACTATCTCTTTTAAACATAATAAGAGGTATCATGGTTTTACCATTTTTATCTCTATAAAATCCATCAGCTTGCATTGATTTCCACCTTTCTGGAGATCCATATATTACTGGGACTTCAATTTGTTTATTATTTTGCATTACTGTAGGTTTTATAACATCCTTCAAATAATACATTATAGCATTATCTATATCCTCTAAACCAATTGAAATAACTTTGTGATTTGTATCATCTTTCATTGATACTTGTTCAGCTCTATTAAATTCAGGTTGACCAGGTTTAACTTCAATAGAAGATAAAGGTGGTGAAGGATTAGATATTTCCTTAGTTTCTGGGTTAACGTAGGGTTCCTTAATTTTAGATAAGAACTCTCGTTTTGTGTATGGTCTTGGTTTAAAATCCATTATAATCTTTGTTCTTTAATTCCAACCTTTTCTGGTCTTGTGTAATGGCATTGTACTATAATTGATAAACTAGAACCAAAATTATCCACTGTATCACTATATGGGTATGATGGGTCTTTACCTACTATTAATTGATTTTCTACTAAATTATCTACTTCATAATAATCCTCATTCCATAAAAGTACATCTCCAATTTCAGGCACAATTCCAGTTGATACTAAATCATTTCTTAAAAAGCGAGCAGTTAATGTTCTATTTCTATCAACACCAAAATTATCGTTTGTGGAAGTCTGGTCTCCTCTTTCAAGAAGACATTTAAGTAAAACAGGGCCTATAAATGACTTATTTTGAGCCTCACCGTACATATTAGAGGGAGTATTATCGAGTTTTACCTTGTAGTACCCCACCTGCTGTTCGATAATTCTGTGCAATAGTTCGGTATTTAAACCTTGAAATAATGCTATATCTTTACTTCTTCCGTATAGTGACATATATTATGCTATAAATATTGGTAATGGAACTTGGTCTAATGTAGTTTTCATGGCATCTGCTTCTTCAGCTCTGCGTAAAAGTTGCATTTTTCTTGAACTTTCATCTAAATCAGTTCTTAACTTTTCAATTAATGCTAATGTTGAGGTTGATGATGATGATAGTAGGTCGGATTGATTAAGAGATACTTCTGCCCCTGGTATTGGGATGGTAGAATATTTCCCCCTAATATATCCTAATAATTCCTTAGCCAATGCTAAGGTATATTCAAATATCCAATATCTTCCAGGTGCATTTATATAAGCATATGTGGGATTTTCATAAGGAACATTTGATATATCTGTTACTAGATTATTTCCGGGGTGTTTTGAGGATGTTGGAGCATTTCTTTCATTAACTTTAATATATTTAAAGAATAATTGACCACTTCTATTTGGGATTGGGAAAATTCTTAAATTGTTATTTAAAAGTTCAAATGAAAATGCTGATTTTCTTACTGTATCATTCATCTCAATGGCCTGTATTACAGATATATCGTAATATATAGGCATTAACATGAAACTAGATGCAGGTGAAAAATTTCCAAATCCAAATGTATCTAATAGTTGTTGAGAACCATATCCTGTACCAGCATAAGGATCAAAATACCTAACAATTGCTGGTGAGTTTTCATAAAATATTTGTTTTAACTCAATGGAACCTGTTATACCTTGAGATTCAGCCCAGGCATCCATATTATATTCTTGAACTGATGGGTGTAGAGGTATTGAACCTGAATACCATGTTACATTTCCCCCTGATCCTGCTTCAGATCCATAATCTTCTGCTAAACGAACAATATTACCTAAATTAGGTTGAATAACAGATTGATTTAGGGATGAGCCTGTATTTGAGGCTTCTAAATTTAAAAAATTATTTCGAATTTGATATAAGTAAAGTTCATTACCATAGGTTGTAATAGCTTCTTCAAAACAAGCATAAAACGAACCACTACCCATTTCAACATCTACTGTGGGGTAGCCTATACGAACAGCACAGAAGTTTGATACTTTATCAGCATCTGTTTGGAAATTTGAATCATAATCATAAAACCCAAAAGGAGTTTGTCCTGGGGTGAATATTGAATTTCCGGTCCATATTATTGGGGTTTGAGGCATAATGTTTTGATATAAATATGTTATAAAAGTTTAGAATTTTTAGGTTCTAATAAATTAAATTCTCCTTCATTGTATCGTTGTGCATTTATTATATAAAAACAATGGATTTTATTGTAGTTAGAACCTATTACTATTTCCCTCCCATTTATAGATTTTACATAATGTTGGGATGGTTCTCCTATAGATGTTAGTTGTACCGTAATATCCTCTACTTTAGTTAGTTTTTCCCAATAATCAGGAAGAATAATAGTATTAATTGTTTCTAATTTACCTCTAAGATACATTCCCCTTTCGGGTCCTTCAAGAGAGGAGTGAATTAAATAATATTCAGGAAGGGTTGGATGATCTATTTTAAAATTTTTTGTTGAAGCATTTAATGTACCTCTCACAAAAACATCCCCTAAAACATTTAACACTTCACCATCAAATGTTAAATTAGTTTGAACACTTAATTCATCTGAACCTGCTACAGTTAAGGGTATACCACCTTCTATATTTGAACCCGTAATATATGCTCCACTTACCCCACTAGTACCCGAAGTACCACTAGTACCAGATAAACCTGAGGGACCGGGTGAGGTGATTTGAATTACTTCTAGGTTGGTTTGGGTTAAATTGACACTAGTACCAGTCGTATTATTAGTGACTGTAATATATCTATTTAAACCTTGGGCTTTAACCTGGTTTGTGTGGGGTTTTATTGTTACATTATTTGCCATTAAAAGGTTCCTGTAGTAATATTTTTAGACAACTGTATTACACCTTCTAAAATCCTTGTTACTATTGTATTCTCCCCAACACCTGATGCTATTTCTAGATCATAATACCCTTGAGTAAAATTTAATTCTGATGAAGTTAAATATGAAATAAAAATACCTATGGAACCAGACTCTGGGGGGTTAAGGCCTGTTGATCCGCTAAGGTTTAAACCCGTTCCATCTGATTGTAGACTAGAGGATAAGGTTAAATATACTTCATCTGAGTCTACTGAAGGTTTGATTTGCATCCTTGCTCTATATGATGTAAGATCTACGGGTTGATTTTCTGAATCTCTGTATATGAGTTCAAAATTAGTAGTTGATCCTTGTTCTATTATAAAAGAATATTTTCCAGCGGGCATTTAATGTTTATTTATAAATATTTGTTTTAGTTTTTTCATAGGCCTCATTGTAATAATTAATTAAATCTTGAACAATTTCATCTCTATTATTGGTTAATAGAGTGATAGCCTCCATGTTTTTTATTTTACGGGCAGCATTGTATAAAAATTTAAACCCAGATTCAGATTTATTTTTTAAATCCACTTGGTAAGTATCACCGCATATAATCATTTTAGAATGTTTTCCAATACGGGTGGCGATCATTTCCATTTGCTCGTGTGTAACGTTTTGAGCTTCGTCTACTATGATGAGTGAATCAACGAATGTATTATGAGTAACTATAAAATTATCAGTTAGGTAAAGGTGATCTTTAGAATCTACTAATATACATTGGGTGTCTTTTTTGGATGTTAATTCTATCTTATCTATTGTTCTATAAAGATTTGTAGTATTTTTATATTGGGTTGATTTTCTAATTAATTTAAAAGGATTGAGTTTGGGTGGGAGGGTGATATTAATTCTATAACAGTCATAATTACATCTTATAACTTTATCCCTCCATTTGGTTATTTCTCCTTTTTTCCTACAAACTCTTGGGGAAGTTGTAATCCCCCCCAGAGAATTTACTATTTCTATAACATCCTCTATTAAATTAATACTTACGGAATTATAATTAATTCTACAAGTGTTGTTTGGGTGGGTACCAATATCACCATCAGTATCTAAAATTCCCCTAAGGATTTCTAATCTGGTTTCAATTGAATTATACTTATAAAGTTCAGGTATAAATTTATTGTGGGATTTGGTACCTAATAATTTTAATTCTTCTAGTTGGGATGTTAAAATATTGTTTCTATCTATGGAACTTAATCTATAATCATAATTATCCCCTTTATTTTTAATTATATTATAATTATTTGGAAGTTTAAAATAATCTAAAATTTCAATATCATTTGTAGAAAAGGTAGGAGTAACAGCACCAGTAATAGACCCATCACCTAACAAACACCCTAAGGTATAGGGATCTATAGTTGTTTCTTTTGAAATAAAATTTACTGGGTTTGATATTATGGGAATTTGGTATTTTCTTCTAATATTCCTATACTTCAAATCATCTTTAAAATCTTTTAATTCTAATGTTTTATATTTAGAACCTTTGGAGGTGATTAATTTTACATCCCACAAATGTTCATCACAACACTCAGTAGATGAACCGTCAGAAAAGGTGATTTTATATATATCTTTCTCTCCTTGAGGGAAAATTTGTGTAACTTTGATAGGTTGACCATCAGACCCTAAAACCTCATCACCCACTAATATTTCCCCCATTAACTTCTTACCTTCGGGAGTGTATATAACAGATGTTAGTGGTTGTGCCCTTCCTCTCATAAATGATACAGGTACAATCTCTATTTGCTCATCTTGTATAAGTTTTTTAACTTTTTCTTTGTCATATAAGATAAACATATTTTGATATATGGGTTGAACCCATGGGTCCATTTTTTCTCTCATATCTCCTGGGAGGAAACCTATATCTTCTTTTGAGACTGTAGGACGAGTAATTATAACTTTACTATATTCTCTTCTCATTAAACCATCTAAGGCTATATTACATGCTAATAAGGTTTTTCCTGAACCTGCTTGACCCGCTAATAAGGTAATAGTGTGGTTTAAAATTTTGGCTTTTGCTTCTTTTTGTTCTTCGTTTAGTTGAATTTTAAAATTAATTGGGTTTTTTACTACTCTTTTGGGACGATATACTTCGTCAGTGTGAGGTTTACTTGCCATAAAACATTTTTTGGTTAATTAAAATTATATAAGAACGTCTCATATAAATATAAAGAATTTAAGGGAAATTTAATTCATATCTAGTTGTACCACAATCCCAAATTCTAGTATAACCCAAATCATCCATAATTTGTTTTTCTGTTTTGTTGGTAATATCAATTCCTTTCTTTTTTAGGTTTTGTTTTGAAAATCTAAATCTGTGGAATTTAGTTAAATAATTTTTTGTATAATAATATCCGGGTTTTGATGTTCTTATATTTTTAAATCCCGATGAGATATACATATTGTTTTTGGGATCTGTCCATCTATTATCTGAGTATGAGTATATTTGGGATGGTTGGTGGTTCCTCTCAAAATATTTAATTAATTTTGAAGCACCACCTATAATATTTTGTGATGTAGCATATCTAGACAGTTCCCACACCCCCTCTTGATTTAATTTTTCACCTAAAATCATCCTAGGTTTTGAGAATGTTATTATTGCTACCATATCCTCTTCATAAAAAAGACCAATTTTTATTTTACTTCGATCTTCACCTTGTATATGGTTTTGGTTTAAAAAATCATTTTTTATTTTTGGGTTATGTATTTCTTTAATAATACACTTACGAGCATATATTTTTTGGTGGGGTGTGGTAAGTTTTAATATGGATTGGATTTTATTTTTTACTATTTCTTTCTTTTGAAGCCATTCATCTGAAAATATTTGTATTAATCTAATTCCATTTTTATTTGCTTCTTTCATTTTATTTATATGGTATTCCTTCATTCTCCCCCCCTTTTCTGAATGCCAGTATAATCCATTATATTCAATACCTATTTTTAATTCAGATAGATAAATGTCAATTTCTCTATTCTTAATAATACCTCTTTTACTTGTTTCTATTGTACCTTTATATATTTTTTTAATAAAATCTGTTAATTCTATTTCTTCTTTAGATTGTTTCCCTATACCTGTAAATACTTCCCAATCCCAATGCCCTTTTATATAATCTCTATTATATGTTTCTTTATTTAAATCACAATTTCTACCATTAATTAATATCTCAACAGTTCCACCACAACCACATTTACATAATGGTGGGTTGTTTTTGTAAAAATATTTTAGGATATAGTTAGTTTGGGAGATGTCTGGGTGGTTTTGGGTTATGTGATACATTAAATGTTGATTAGATTTGACTTTTGTATTACATATCTCACATTTAAAATTAGAATTTTTTAATAGGTTTGTATTTTTTAAATTTTTAGGTCTAAACTCACCGTGTTTTTGGATATATTCTTCGGTTTTTATATTATGTACCCACTTCAAATGCATTGCCATGGATCTAGTAGTCTCGCTAGAATTACATATTTTACAAATAATGTTACCTTTATTGGATTTATATTTATTGAATTCATCTCCTTTAAATCTCCATATAAAACCACCAGCAGTTTTATATTTTCCTTTACAACAGCTTATAATAGAGTCATAATTACTTATACTAACACTTGATACATCTTTAAATTTTTTAATTACATCCCCACTAATAGAGTACTGTACAACTTCTCCTTTATATATTTTTTTCATCCCAACATTTATTTGACATATCTAATATAAATATACGAATAAAAAAAGAGGTATCCAAAGATATCTCTCAATTTTTATAAAAAAAATGCCTAGCTTTCGCTAGGCACCTTTTCAAGATATTAATCTATTAATTAGATTACATTTAAGTCAGATATAAACACTTTTCCGTAGAATTCGGGTCTTACCATCTTCTTAGCATATCTTGTCATTATTCCTTTGCGTGGCGTAAAGGTATTAGGATCGTACACTAATGGAGTCATGATAAGAGGAATATACGGAGCATATACAGCACCTGATTCTAGGAATTGGTTACCTCTGAATCCCATCAAGATAGTATTTTCTGTCATGTATGGGTTCTTATATACTTTGTAACGACTATTTAAAGCACCGATTTTCTGTACACCAAAAGCGTAAGAATTTTTTGTTACATCACCATCAGTATCAGCAGCAAATCCAGGGATTGACTCTAATATAGTAGCTACAGTTGGAGAAACAACCATAAAGTTAGCACCACCTCTTAAGGTTCTTTGGTGAATGATGTTAGATACTTTTTGTAATTTAATTCCAAGAGTTTGGAACCAGCTCATTTGAGTGTAGTATACACCTGATGTGTTAGAATCAAATCCATTTCCAGCAGCATTAAGTTGGTTACCTACTTTAGCAGACCATACTTCTGTTGTTGGAGCGTTTTCAATTAACATATCTAAGATCTCTAAATCAATTTCTAATGAAATATACTCAGATAAGATAGATGTTAATTCAGCCTCAGCATCAATACTGTGGAAAGCATTTAAATCCTGAGAGAATTCTGGTGTCCATTGTGCTTTTAACTTTTTAGTTTTGGCAGCAATAGTTTCAGATCTCATTTGAACATCTATTGATGGGATTGAAATTGAACCACCAGCAGCACCACTTTGATTAGAATATGCAGCACCTTCTTCAAAATCACCTCTGGCATTGTCAGCGGTTTTCTTAGAATAATGTACTACATAGCCATTACCACTTGTGATTTCAGCAGTAGAACCTGTGAAAGCAAAAGTTATATTTCCTGAAGCATCTTGCTTAGTGAATGAAGGTAATTGTCTTGATTCAAGAACTGAACCAGAAGATACTGCAAATGAACGTACTGCATCACCATCTAAATTAACAGAGATAGAAGCAGGAGCTAATGTAATTGTTTTAATTTGTCCAGCTGCGGCTGAAGCTGATAGTTCAGATGTAAAATTTACGTCTGCCCAAGATCCTGTAGCTACTGCTACACCGTTAACTGATGCTGAGAATTGGTTAGATGAATAACCAAATCTACCAGAACCATATAAACCACCTTCTGCTTTGTTTCCAAAATTTTCTGAAGGAGTTCCGTACATTGAATCACCAGCGGTAAATGGTTTTTTAGTTGTTCCATATTGGAAATCTAAATAAAATACTAAACCTGCAGGTAAAGACATTGGCTGTACAGAAACAAATTCTTTAGCAGCAATTTGTCCAAATACCTTTCTTACTAATGGTAAAGCTACAGCAGCATACTGCTCACCTGTACCAGCTGTAAAAGATGCACCTGTTCCAGTTGTGCTAGCTTCAACAACAAGTTGTTTAGCTTGGTTTTCTAACATGATACTCATGTTAGCTCTGTCGGTATCGTTAGTAATTCCTTCTAACAAACCTGACTTAGCCCATTTCCCTGATAATCTAGCAGCATCTTTTTGTACTGACTGATAAGGGTTTGTGGACTCTAATAGTTGATTTACTATGTTTGACATTTATAATTGTTTTTTTAAGATTAAATAATTCCAGCGATTTTTTGCATTCTANCAACAAAATCGTTATTTTCTACAATTTGTTTTTTAGGAGCAACACCTGCTGGTTTCGAAGCAAAAGAACGAACTTCGTTCATTGGTTTTTTAACTTCAACATTTGTCATTCCTTCTTTCAATGTTTCAAAAATATTCTTTACTTCTTTAACAGATTCAGCACGATCAAAAGCATTAATTACTTTAACTTTTTGTGTTTCTGTTAAGGTTTTGTTACGGAATAATTTATTAACATAAAGTAATTTGGCATTTAAAAGATTAACTTCGTTTAATTCTGATTTTAAAGTTTTGATTACGTTTATAGCTTCATTTAATTCAGCTTTAGCTTTTTCAACTTCTTTCTTTTCAGCGATATTAATCTCATCACCCCCCATTTCCTCATCAGCATCCATTCCCATATCACCATCTTCCATTTCGGTATCAAGATCCATTTCTTCTTCAGCAGCACCACCACCCATTACATCAGCTAAGATATCACGGATAATGTCTTTTAATTCATCTACAGTAATCTCACCAACTTCGTCATCAGCTTCTGCTTCAACTACTGGTTTATTACTCATTGTAGATGTTTCGACTTTTGAATCAGGTGCTTTCATTTCTTCAGCAGATTCTAATTCAGCAAGTAGTTCATCTAGATCAATTTCTTCCATTGATCCTTCATCCATGTCTTCACCTTCTTCTACGTAGGTTTCTTCCATTTCTTTTGTTTCTTCCATGTCCTTAGCTTCATCCATATCTTTAGCTTTCGCTTCATCCATGTCTTTTGCTTCATCCATGTCATCTTTTGCTTCATCCATTTCATCTGCCTCTTGTTGTAATTTTTTTTCTAACATAGATTGGATTTGTGGGGTAAAGACTTCTTCTAATGCTAGTTTAGCGTTAGCAAGAGCCGTTTCTCGGATAGCTTTAGCTTCAGCGATAGCATCGTTGAAAAACTTTGTGTTTGACATTTTTTAATAAATTTGTTGTGAAATTACTTATTAAGCAAGTAATATAGGAATGTTTGTAAAGAGGGAGGAAATATTAGAAATTTCCTATCATATCTGTTAATAAATATATAAGTTTTCTAAAAAACAAAGAAACCCTTACATTTCTGTAAGGGAATCGACATCTGCCTTCGGTAGCGTCCGAGGAATTATCTTAAACAACAAATACCTGATTGGATACATATGATATCAGATACTATTGAATTTAATTTACTGTATTTATTTGGTTGGTATGTGCGATTTTCATTTAGACCTGTTGGTTTCATAAAGGCACCATGTGTTGAAGGTGTTGATACGAAATCCCAACATAATAATTCAAAATCATCTTCTACTTCTACTCTGCCTTCACCTAATTGTGAAACAGAACCCATACCTCGAGATGAAATACCTACCGTAATATTATTTTTAAATAATTCTTTAAGTATATTTCCTGATGGGGTAGTTAATATTTCTATTTTACCTATCAAATCGTTACCATCCCACCATAATTCTTTAATATTATGTGATGCGTTTTTTAGGTTAATGATTGAGGATTCTGGGTGGTCTAATTCACCTAATGCTCTGTTTTCAGCAATTGGACCTCCCATGTATTTATCTACTTCTCTCTTTAAAACATCGTAAGGATAGCGTCTTCCATTATGATTGAATTCTTCTGCTCTTTGAACAACACCTTCAACAATCATATTTTTTAAACCACTAATCCCCTCAGATAATTGAGTAAGTTTAGGAGTAAAAACCGAATATTCTAATAGTAGTCTTTGAGCCATTTTATTTTTTTACTATTTTAACTTTAGCGTCAGGAGATTTTTTTTGGATATTGATAGCGTCTTCTTCATTATCTACTTCAATGACTTCAGTTTTCATTTTATGTGCTTCAACTTTATCTTTTAGCTCGTTAACATCAACACCATATTTTTTAGCGTATTTTTCATATATAGAATCACGCATTCTCCCTAATTCCTCAACATCTTCTTCTTCTAATGGGGAAGAACTAGAGTTTACATCAGCTACTCTACTATGATCTTCACCATGTTCATTTACATCATCTAAATCTAAGTAATAGTTTTCTCTATCGTCTTCTGATTCAAAATCATCATCTTCAAGCATAGTAGAAGATGAGTTTACATTTGCTACTTTATCATATTCAGCACCATGTTCACGAATGATTTTACCTTTTTTACTTTTATTTTTCTTTATTAAATCAGCAATTGATTTATCATTTACTTCTACATCACACATACTTTCACCATCCATTTCCATAGATAATTTTTGTGTGTAATGACTTGGGTTGGTGGTAAGATTCTTAAGTACTTTTTTCTGTGCTTTTAATACTTCTTCTTCTGATATATTAGATTGACCCGCTGAATTGTGGGTTAGATCAAGTTCAAAATTCATACCTTTTGAATATTCATATGGGTTAACCATATCAATAGTTTTAGCTATAATTTCTACTTCTTGTTTACCTATAGATTCTTTTGTTTGTTTTTCAGATATCATACCCTTATTTTTAAGGATTTTGATTGTATCTTTAAAGGAATTATGTGATGTGATCCATGGTAAATTAGAATCACGACGCACTTCATACAGAAATTTTTGTTCTGTAATTTCACCTTTTGAAAGTTTAGTATATAAATCTTGTGTTGTCATATATATAAATATTATTTACCTTGACCTACATTTAATTTCTTGTAGTTTTTAGAATTCTTCAATTTAGATGTCTTGCTTTTAGCATGAACACCCGGTCTTTTCTTCTTAGTACTACCTCTATAATTGAGAGTTTGAATTCCTTTAGCCATTATTCTGTTAAACCTTTTATTCTATTATTTAAGTCTTGTAATTTTTCTGAGATTTTATTGATTGAGTTGCTAGTACGTTTTAGATATGAAATGCCTTCATTATTGGATTTTAATTCATTTTTTATTCTTTCGGTATGAGTCACTACCTTAACTATATCGTCTATTTTACGTCTTATTTCACTTACAGCCCTATGAATTTGTTCAGTGGGTGTACGTAGTTTAGTTTCTGATTTAAATTGTGAATATCTAGCCTCGTTTACTGCAAATTTCTTATAAGAATCAGGATAATTTTTTCTAATATGTGTACGATATTTATTAAATTGTAACATAATTATAGAAGCTATATCGTCTATAACAGGATCATTTGTTTTTTGATCAAGTTGAGAAATAGCTTTACGTAAATCATCAAATTCTTTAAATACAGAATCAAATGCTGGTGTGTATTCTATATCCCATGTTATTTGCCCTGTTGAAGGATCAACATTAGTTACGGTAGATTGAATACCTCTTGATATTTTAGTATCTCCTACCTCAGATTCAAGCATTTCCCTAAATGTTTTTTCAAACAACTTCTTATAATCTATAACATCTGATTTTCTATTAGGGATAGATGGGTTTGGTGTTGTAAAAGGTTCACCAATTTCGTTTTTTTGCTTTTTAAATGCTTTAGGGGTGGAATATTGAGCCCCATTACCTGGTGTAAATGATGCACCAGTTCCAGTAGTACTCATTTCTTTTTTTAAACCTTTTAAATTTAGTTTTTTCATACTAACTCCATTTCCTTAGAAAGTTCTACATATTGTAGTAAAGCAACTAAATGATCATCTCTTAATTTTTTACTTTCTACTATAGGGGTAATTAGACTTATAACTTCTTTTATCTTAATTTTTAAAGCAGCATCATCCACTCTTTTTAAATTCTTTTTTAAATTTTCTGATATTTTAATGAATTTTTCATTTAAATAACTTTTAAGTTTGGGAACATCTGATGCACTATTTATGTACTCTTTTAATATTTCTTTTTGCTCGGGGTTAAGTCCATCAAACTTTGTATTATATTTTTCAAGCATGATTTTATATGCTAAAGAACGAGTACCTTTATCTAAAGCCATTAATTCCTCTACTAGAGGTGTTAATGAAATTTTAGTATCTGGTGTTGATGTTATATATTCTAATATATTAATTTTGGAATTTATAATTATTTCGGGGTTTCCAAATTCTTTATCATTGATTGATTCAAGTAAAGTATAGGTTGATGATAATAATTTATAATTTTTAATTTTTGCTTGAAAAAAATCATCAATATCAAAATTTTCTTTGATTTCTTTGATTAAGTTATATTTTTCTTTAGCCAGTTTTTCTCTATCTAATTTTTTAGACATTTCTAAAATGGTAGAAATTATAGTTTCAGCCTTCCCCTCAGATAGAGATATGGAATTGTTAATGGTTTGGTATAGTTTATTTTCGTTTGCTAATTCACTTTTTGTAAAATATTTTTTTACTAAAGTTGCTGCTTTACTATTATTATTTGACATAGTGTCGGAAGTAATTTTCCTTACTAATAATTCAAATAAAATACCGGTGTTTTTATATTTATTGTGTTTTACTTTCATAAGTAGTGTACTACTAACTATAAATATTAATATTATTTAATTTCCTCACGAATATTGTCTTCATTTAGTAAATTTTCACCTTCAAATAAAGATACTTTTTGTTTTGGGAAGAATTTTTTAAGCATTTTTTCATTTTGAGCAAAAATTGCTTTAGTATTTATATTTTCTAATGTTAACCCATTGCCTGATTTAGAACTAGGCATACCTGGTCTATCCTCAGCTTCTCCACTACTTTTCATACGTGAGGCTCCCAATCTATCCTTACCTAGATTACTATCTTGGGTATTATATGTTGATGAACTTTCTTTAGGACGACCTAAAGCAGATTCTGGGTAATTAGGGTCGTTTACATCATATCCTGTTGGGACACCTTTACTTTCTGGGTATCTACCTGAACCATATAGTGATGCTAAAGCATGAGGAGTTCCATATGCTTCTCCAGATTCAGCTGGGTCGTTTCCTTCTTCTGATATTTGTTTTTGACGGAAGGCTCGTTTTTGATCTTCTATAATTAAATCTCTATATTCTTGGTATTGATTTTCACTGAAATGGAATACATTATCATATATCCAATCTGTAGGCATTAATTTTAAGTCCATCATTTGACCCGCTAGATCAACTTTTTCTTTCATTAATGCTATCCTTTCTTGATCATATATAATAGAAGGTGTAGTTAATGATAATTCAAAATTTGTTAAAGAGGCTCCATCATACCCTTGAGCATATAAATGTACAAGTGCTATTTTTGTTAATTCAGATACAAGAATACGTTGGATTCTTTCAACAGTTCTTGCGAATCTAATATCTTCAGCAGCTAATGTAGCTTTACCTTCTAAATCAGCTTCATATCCTAAGAAGGCTTTTGGAACTTTTAAAGCAGAAAATAATTTATCTCTAAGGTAGGTTACATCATCAATAGCGGCGTACTCTAAACCTTTAGTGTTTTCAATACGTGTGGTTTGGTCACCACCTCTTACAGGAATATAAAAATCCTCTAAGATATTCTGCATATTAAACTTTAAATTATAATCTCCGGTTTGGGGATCAACATATGGTGTTTTTTTCATTTTGTTGATCATACGTTGCATATATGTCTCAACTTCATTAGGTGGAATATTACCAACATTAATGTAGAAAGTGCGTTTTTCAGGTGCTCGAACTATTCTATGGATCAACATGGCATCTTCCATAAGTGTCATTTGTTTCCATATTTTTCTCGCTGGTTCTAAGTAAGATCGACCATAAGGGAGATAATTAAAATCAGATAATAAACGAAAATGCGCCATTTCGTAATTATCAAATATAATTTCCTTTCCTGCTACAGAACGCATACCAGCTGTTATGGTTTGAAATCCTAAAGGACTTTCAGATACAGAATATGTGGGATCATATTTGTATTTAACATCGGCAGGATTTTCAATATCCATTCCTTCTAATCTCATTATAGTATATGAGGAAAATGGTATAACATTATACACTCCAAATTTTTCTGAGATTTCTAATTTTAAATAAAAATCTCCGTATTTAAGCATATTACGAGACCATGACCATAGATTAAACTCTATGTTAAGTATGTCGTAAAATAAGTTGTATAATATTTTTTGAATACTTTCATCTGATGAACGGATTTGTAATACTTCTCCCATGTCATTTCTTAGAGTAGATTCATCGGCTACAATATCAAGAGCAGAGGCTACAATGGCATCGGTATCCATAGATTCATAATCCGTATAGAGTTGTATTCTTGATGCTGGGAAGTTTATGTTTTGAGTTTGGTTATAATTTAAAGCCCCGGATGTGCTATAAAGTTTATTAAACTTATCAAATAATGAATTAGTTTGGAGTTGGCCTAAAGATTGGATTTGATTTGAATCAACTACTTTTAATTGGTTACCCCCCACATTCCGTATTATAACGTCCGTTGAAAATAATCTTTTTAATTTACCAAATAATGAGGTATCTACCATTTTATGTATATATAATAAATATTAATTATCCTAATAACCAGGAAATATCTTCTTTATCCCCATGAGGATTTATCATCTCATAAGGGTTTGAAATCTGTCCACCGGTTTGAAATATAGTTGGGGTTTTATAATTAGTAGAGTGAACACTACCTAGTGTTGCCCTTGTCATATCTATACCTTGTTGTTGAAATCTTAATGCTGTATCTCTTAAAAACATACCAATACCAAAAGCCATAGTTAAATCATCATTATATCCTCCTAAGGCTTGGGCCTTACCATGTTTCCAAACAAAAGTTCTTAGTTCTTCTAATAAACGTTTTGAACGTATTGTAACGGAACGTTCATGAATATACGAAACCATTTTGGATATAACAAGTGGTCTTGTCTTCATTGATGTAGTAAAACCTGGTATCATTCCTTGTCCATTTTCAAAGCGAGAAATGTATTGATCTGCATTACCCATTCCCATATCCATTTTGGGGGAATAATAAAGGTTGCGATATCCTCTATCTATTAATTGTTGAATTACAGCCCAACCAATATTTGCGTTTTCTACTACGAGTAAAGCATCATTATATTCAGTTGCTATTGAAAATAATACATTACCAAAATCTTTTGTGGATATTTGTTGTTTAAATTCGGCTACTTGTGTTGCTGATTCTGTATCTAGTACATGAAATGCAGAAAAATCTTGCCCATCTCCCCTAGCAACATCCGCTACTACCACATATGATTTAGAATAATCAGGAATTTCCCATATCCATAAATTTCCTCCAACACCTCTTCTTTCAACAGGGTCTTGTATAAAGGTAGATTCATAAAAATTAAGGGTATCAGGTTCAATAACAGTATCTCCTGATGTGCTAAAGTCGCAATTACATTCTTGGGCAGCCATACGAGGGCCTAATATAATATCTTGTTTATCTCTCCATTCTTTATCTCGCTCAGGATGGACAGTCCATGGTAATCTTATAGGAATAAAAGTATTTTCTCTTGCTTCTGCTTTTATCCAGGTAGAGTGAAACCAATTTCCTGTACCATAGGGTGTAGATAAAGCTATACAACCTCCTCCGGTAGCAAGTGTTTGTTGGGCAGATGCAAATATTTCATCAATATTATCAATAAATGCAGCTTCATCAATTAGAAGTAATGATACTGCTTCTGAACGACCTGCATCTGATGAGGCTGATGTGGCTTTTATTTGGGAACCATTTGCTAGGCGTAGGGATAATTTATTATGTTCAACGGTTTTAATTTGTAACCATTTAGGTAGATTATCGTATGCGAATCGGACTTTGGTTACCATATTTTTCGCTGTTTCTTGCTTAGTAGCGATACATAATATGTTCTTATCTTTTTGAAACAACATCATCCATAATGAAAATGCTGAACATAGTGTTGATATACCTAATTGGCGAGATTTGTTTATAATAAGGTAGTCTTCATTCTGCATATGTTGAAGTACCTTTTCTTGAAATGGGTAAAGATTAAACTTGATTCTACCTTGTTTAGGGTTTTGAATCATATAATACTTTTTCATAAAATATACTGGTGATTGAGCACATTTTATGAATTCTTGTTGGATTATTTGTTTTATATTATCTGCCATTTTATTTGATTAAAATTACAGCACCTACTATTAACAATAAACCTGTACTACTACCTAAAATTTTATTTTTAAATTGAGATTTTTTTAAATTTTGTTGTAGTTTTTTAGATAATTCTTGGGAAAGTTGAATTTGACTATTTTTAACATTTAGTATACTCTCATAATTTATAACTTTAGAATTAAGATTATATATAACGCCATCTTTTAAAATAACTTTATTTTCTAATAATCCAATCTTAACACTTAATATAGAGATTTCTTCTTTTAAAGCGTCTCCTATAATAAGATCTTTAATTACTAATCTTGCTATTGGTTTTTGTAATTGAATCGTGGAGGTGTTTGTAACGGTCTGTGAAGAACCTACTAAGCTCATCATCATTAAAAAGATCGACAGAACTAACTTTTTCATTTGTTTTTTGTTTTAAATAGACTACCTTATTGTCTTGTAGGTCTATCTTATTATCGAGGTTTGATATTTGAAGGTTAAGTTCAAATATATTGTTGTCTAAAAGTTTATTTTCAATATGTAGGGAATCGACCTTAGCTTCTAGTGATTTTATTTTAGAGTTATACTCCTCTATATAGGTATTTTTAGTCTTAAGGAAAAAGTACATTATTAAGCATACCCCTACTATGAATAATACCACAAACCTATTTTTGTATAACATTTTTATATATTAATACCCTTTAAATCCTCATACGCTTTCTTAATTGCCTGGTATTCAGGAGTAAGTTGTTTTAATGAGTTTTTGGCTATTTCTTTATCATTGTTATTGGTAGCATTCTTAAAATTTTGAAGATTTAACTGCATTTTGGCACTTATTTCTTTATATTTTTTAATTGTGATATCTTGTCTGGATAGTTTTTTGTTTAGTTCTTTATCACCAGCGGGTGCATTATCTTCGTCACCAGGGATTTCAACTGATATTTCATCGTCCTCGAAATCGTCTTGTTCTTTTAATTTTCTAGACATGCTTATAAAGTTAGACCGGTCATATTCATCCCAATCCTTTACGGGTTTGCTATAAAGGTAATGAAGTTGTTTTCCTTTACTTTCAAGATAACGTGTTACATACTGTTGAGAAGGCATTTCAAATTCATCTTGTTCTCTATTAGCAATTTCTATAGAAGATAAAAGATTAAGTCTATTAGATTCAGTTTCTGCTCTTTCCTTAGTTGAAAAATCTGTTACAATTTCATTACCTTTCCATACTTGGTAAGTATCGTTGGTTTTTGAATATTTCACATAATGATCATTACCATCGTATGATTCTTTATAAAGAGTTTGGTTTTTCCAATTTATAATGCTAAAATTATCTTCCATATGATATATTATTTATACATAAATATTATGATTTAATAAACCCAAGCATTTGCTCAATACGCTCATTAGTTGTACCTTTCAACATATGTAGATTTTTAATTCTATGCCCATATATTCTAGTAAAATGTGTAATTGTATTATCTATTAAATTTCTATAATCTTCATTGGTTTCCCTTATTGAATTATCTTCAATATCAACACCTTCAGGAGAAATATAAAATATATAATCATATTCTTTTAAAAAATTTACAGCATACTCTATAAAATATTCTTTATCCTTTAAATCAATGGATTTAGCACTTTGTGTAAATGCCATTACATCAATTATAGTTCTATCTGTTATAACATTTTCCTTCATTAATTCAGAACAACGTTCGGATAAGAATACCGTTTGACCTTTTAATGTAGAATCAGTATTTAATGGGATACCTAATCCCATAAGATATTTACTACGTTCAGTAGCAAATTCATAACCCTCAAATTGTTCTAAATCTTTTAAAGCATTCACTAAAGTGGTTTTGCCAACTGAAACTGTTCCGCACATTCCTATTTTCATAATTTTTCTTTTTAAAATCTTGATTGAACTTGTGGGTTTTTATCAGGGGCTACACCATTTCTATCTCTTCTGAATTCTAACCATGTTTCTTTATCATATTCGAATCCGTATAGATAATATTCATCAGGTTTATTTTCACTTCTTGGATATTTAATAGCAGGACCATTCCAGTTATGAAATTTATTATCAAAAAATGTAATCTTCACCCCTTCAGGAGTGGTAATATTTCTAGTTGACCATTCTTCTTGTGTACTCTTTTTCATATGTAAATATATTAACTTAAATTTGTGAATCCAAATTTTCTTTATCTTCTTTTAATTTTTTTATTAATTTTTCTCCAGTTTCAACTATATCGTTAAACTGTTCTAATACATTTCCAAAAATGTGATCTAAGTTGTAATCCATAACCTTTATTTGTTTTTTTTTAACACGTAAATATACGAAGGAGCTTTCGCTCCTCCTACTATTTTCGTATATTTCTTTTATCTTTTAAACTTTTATTTTCCTCATCAAGGAATTTAGTTTTGACTTTAAGTGCAGCTACTTCTGAGGATAGGTCTGTTATAGTTTCCCTCATAATATCTTTATCTTCTGAGGATTGGATTAATAATGCTTCAAGTTTAGTAACACGGGATTGAAGATCTAATATAAAACGTTCATTAGCTCTTTGGGGGTGTGATTCTCTATCAGCTTTATATTTTAACCTTGCTTCATAAAACCTCCATGCTCCAACCGATCCAACGGAAGAGGCAATGGCTATGATTGTAGTAAATAAATTTTCTTCCATTATGAGGTTTTAACATATATAAATATATTAGTCACCCATAATATTATACTTCTCTATAACTTCACTGCGTAAATCTAAAAATAATTTTATTTCTTCAAATTTTTTAGAGAAAAGTGAATCGGAATTGTAGTTATATAAAAAATGTAAATCAACAGCCTCTAACATTTGCCCGAGTTCTTCATTTGATAAGTCCTTCGGCAACGTAGATTCCTTGTGAACTAAATATTGGAGTTCTTCTAACTGAGAGAGCGTCTCTGATGGAGTGAATATTTTCATATAACTGTTATTCCTCTTTTGATATTGATTCTGCTACATAAATACCTTGCGCACCACTAACAGTTATTCCTCTAGCTGAGAGAGCGTCTCCTACGAAGTGAACATTTTCATATTTTGTAAGGCTTAAATTAGAATAATTAACTAAAGGTTCAGGGGATAAATATTTAACTTCTGGTATGTAAATACCCCAATCGTCTTTTAATGTTGGGAATACTTTCTTCATATCCTCGATAAAATCTAATATATAATGGAAATATGGTTGCATAATTTTGGTTACCTCGTGTAGTCTATCTATTTCAATAGATGATACATTTTTACCTTCAGAAGTGGTTGATGGTTTTCTTGTTGGACTATAGTATAGTCCCGTACCTTCTTTCTGTAATTTTGATACAACCTTTCTTGACCATTCAAATGGGTTTTCTATACCTTGAATCTCCATTAAGATACCAAAGTTTGTCATGTTGTTTCTATATTTCTCGTCTTTTCTAGCGTGACCATTGTAACTATGGTTACCATAAGTGTCTTCTACGGCAACGTATGCAGCATTGTTGTTTGTGCAGAATGAACGTAGAGATACGCCTTTATCCTCGTATTTTCTATATAATTTAAAATCGTAAGATACATCGATTAGTTTTTGGAAATGTTCTTGTGGTGCCTCGAACCTAACACCAATTTGGACTGATTTGGCTTCCGTTGGTAAATCATATTTTTCTGCTAATTTCTTACCAAAGTCTATGCCTGATTTACCTACACCAAATATTAATTCATCATATTCTAATGTTTTATTATTAAACCATTTCATACCTCCAGGTAATCCACCACTATCCATTTTTGCTACTTCAGGATAATATATTTTATTATCTTCAAAATCAATATCCGTTACTTTAGTTTCCCATATAAACTCTACACCTTTAGATTCTAAAAAATCGAACCAATTTTTACCTATTTCATGTAGATAATCTGTTCCAACGTGCCATACAGGGAATAAACGTAAACCGAAATAAGGTTTAATGAAATCTGGTTCCTCTATTGGGTTTGAGCATTGTACTTCTTCTGGTTTAGGGTGAAAACGTTTAAAATTCTCGATTACCTGGTTCATCAACTCCATTGCTTTTTCATCACCACAATATTTTGATAATTGACCTCCGATTTCTGTGTGGTAAGTTAATTTACCATCAGACCAACCACCAGCTCCTAAAAAACCAGTCATTACATCGTCGTAAGGTCGATTATATGGATTGTGTCCCATATCGATAATGGTAATTTTTCCATCAAAGTTATTGTCAACTAATTTTGTGGCAGCGTTTACACCCGCTACTCCAGCACCAATTATTACTACGTTTTTTCCCATTGTGTGTTTTTTATTAACTGTTAAATATACGAACTAAAAGTGGCAACTCCAAATTAGAAGCGCCACAGATGCTTATATTATATTTTAAATCGAATAGGCTATGAATCTATTCTATAAGTTTTTTTGTTTTTATTTTACCTTTTATTTATTTTTATGTTATTTGTTTTTATGTTATTTGTTTTTAATTGATGTTATCTTTCTTTTATAAAGATACGAAATTTTTCTTGGGTAGCCTAATTTTTATGTGGTTATTTTATATATGTTATAAATATTCTAAATTTATTTTACTTTAACAAACTTCCCATTTTGAAGTTCATAAACGTTTGAAGAAGCATTAGATTGGAATTTTGTCATCACTATAGCTTCATTATTTTTTATACCAAACATCTCTCTGTCTGCCCTATATGCTGATGTTAAGTATGGGTAATATTCTCCTTTAGGAATAGATGGAGGAATTTCATCATGTTGAGATGTTAATTCGTATGTATTGTTTCCTTTAGGTTTTAAATCGATTTTACCTTGTAAAATAATGTTAACATTATCTTTACTAAAACTTTCACCATACTTTGGACCATATATTAATTTTTGAATAAGTTCTTTGTCCTCAATACGAGATATAAAACGGGATTTGTTAGGTAGACCTTCACCTATATTGTTTTCGTTTATCCATTTAGATAATGCTACATTAAAGGCTTTAACTTCTGGGTGGTCTTTGTACATTGTATATCCACTCCATCTGATGAAATCATTTGCCGAAGCACCTTTACCACCAGCTTTTTTATGTGAAATAAAGACAACTGGATTACCTTTAATATCTATTAAGTTAAAATCAGATTTAGGTGATCCTTTTTGGGATTCTGCATCTATGATATTATTATATGTTTGATTTCCTACAGTAACATTTATAGGCTGTCCATTATTTTCTTCTTTTAATAAAGATATTTGGTCTTTAAGTAATTTTAGGTTATAGTCTTCTACTATAGTCCCGGATCCTTGACCTCTACCACCAAAATCTGAGTTCTTTTGTAAGTCTTTAATAGAGTATTCTTTACCGGCATCGTCTTTAAAGAAGTTGAAGGAATTGATATTGGTTGTGGATAGTTTTTTTATCTCATTTGAATCTCCATTAGAGAAGATATCAGCATGGTCAGGATTAATAAATTTAAGGGGAGTTGAATTACCACCTACAAGTTCGAATGCAGATCCATTTTTTATTTTATCTGCTAATATTTGAAATCTAAAACCCCCACGCTTAGCTAAATCAAAAAAGGATAAAGCATTAAAATTATTTTCTTTTAATATTCTAAACCTAAGGAGTGGTTTTTTTATTTCTACGCTTTCTTTTAAAATTTTAAATTTAAGAGGTAAAGTACGAATTGGTTTTTCTACTTTTTTAACTTCAACTTCTTTAGTTTCTGCTAATTCTTCATCATCACCACCTTCATCTTCAGATGATATTCCATCTTCCTCAGTTTCTTTAGAGGCATCTGTAATATTTTCTTCTTCAACATCTGGGCCCTGTGAACCTGGAGGAGTACCTAAAGTAAGCAATTCAGCTATTGATTTTATAGCATATTCCTCTTCCCCTATGTTGAGTAAGTAATATTTTTTACCTGAGATTTTAGCTATGTAAGAATCTTTAGCATAAATAAGGTAAAAGTGTTGGCCGTTATGTAATAATATTTTGAATGTTGTTGGTTTAGGTGCCATTACATATATACCTGTAATATAATCTCGATAACTAGGAGTTAATAAGTCATCTAAGGTCCCATCTAGTGAAGGATATTTATTAAGGATGTATTCCATAGGATCATCCTCAAAAGAAATTACTTTATCTGCTTGAGATTGAATAAAATCTTCTACTTCTTGCTCGAGTAGTTGAATTAATTGGGTTTTATTTAACATGCTTATCTAATAAATGAGATAATGTTATTTTAAATTCGGTTTCATCATCTACTTCTACTTTTTTCTCTTCCATAGAAGCTTTACCAACTCGACTTGGGTCTATTTTATATCCTCTAATTTCGTCATCTGTAAGTTTTCTACCTAGTGCTTTTTTAAAAGCTCTTATCATATCAACTTCGGTAGAAGCACCTGTTTTAAGTTGTCTAAGAACTCTAATTAGTTCTTGTTCAGAAAAATCATAATCGGTTTTAGTTTCAGATATTTCATTTACAGTATCATATTCATCATCATTTCTTTCATTCCAAATATTTTTTAAACTAGCTACTGTACTTAGTGTAAGTTTACTTGGTAGGTTTAGGGTGCTTTTTGATATACTGTTTAGGTGAGTTTGTGCTTTTTGTTTAAATTCTTGATAAGAATCGCTAGATTTTGCTAATTTATGCAATGTACTCTGTCCGTGTACTTCTTCGCTTACTATATTACCTTTGGTAGTTTCAGATATTGCTTTTTTAATTTCACCATCTTTATTATATATGTTTGTAACTTTTGTATCACCATTACCTTTATCATAAGATACACTATATATAGGTCTATCCATTATGTCTGTTCCAGAGGCTGTAATAACAGCTGGGTGTCTTAGGTATGTTACTTTATCTCCTACTTTAAATTCTAATTTATCTTCATAAATACTATTTTCAGCATTTAAAGATTTTGTTGGTTTGGGGAAAATAGAAATTGATGCTTCTCCCATAGAATCTATTTGTGCTACTTTTTGTTTACCATCTAAATAATCGAATGCTGAGCTAAGATATAGGTTGGCTTTAATAATCTTAGCCTGCCACCATTGTGGAAAATCTACTTCCCCAGGCATATTATCGTACTTATCTAATTCTTTATATAACATTGAAGCCATCTTAGCGGCTCTATATAACTCAGACTTCAACATTGAGGGTTCATCATCTTGATGTCCCACATCTAAATCCTCAGTTTGGGTGGATTTTTTAATAGCAGCATCTCTAGCAGCCAGGTAATCATTCGAATCTATATCTCCATCTTTGTCTAGGTCTTTGCCTTTTTTCTCCATAGAGAGTTTAGAATAAGCACCTAATTGGTTTTCGATAATAAAATCTTTTAAATTGAATGGTTCCATTATTAGTATATTTTAATATAAATATTATTTTTCTTTATTAATTTTATCTCCTGCGGATTTAGCAATTTTAAATGCTTTGCTACCTTTACGTGCTGGTTTTTCTCCTCTAGCTTGTTTTGCTCTAATATTTGCCCATAAACCTGGACGGTCTGCTTCGCTTATGCTTACTGTATCGTCTCTGTCATCATGATCTATGACATCTACCTTATATTTACCAAAACCTTTTGGATTATCTTTAACAAAATCTTGTAATTTAGATTTATTACCTTTTACAGAAATTTGATCTTGAAATACCCCTTTGAATTTAAAATCTAAGTCTGGGTATTTTGTTTGTAGTTGGGTTGTTAGTTTTTGTAAGGGTGATGTATTGTTATCTACTTCCTCATTCACATCTTCGGTATCATCCGCTATGATTTTTAAGATTTGGTTTAATATATCTGGGGTAAGGCCTGATGTTGTTCCAATTTGGGGTGAATGTCCTTTTTCTTCTTGAATACCTGCAAAACCACCATCAACTAACATAGTGTATAAATCTAATGCTCCTAAGGTAAACATATCTTCTATATGGTCTTTACCAAAATTATCTACTAGCACCTTATATACATTTTCAACTTGACCCATGTTTAGTGGAGGGGCTAGGTTTTCATTTAAAGTAGTGGGTGTTTTAGATAATTTATTAACCAATAAATTTTTTAAATTTTTATCTTCTAGCAGAAGTTCATGTAAAGCTTTTGTGATTTTACTTTTGTTCATTTATAAGTATTTTTAAATGTCCTTTACCTTTTATTATTCTATGATATCTCCCTTCTTGTATAAATATACAATCATTTATTGGTATAGGCAATTCATTGTCGAATTGTATTTGCCAGTCAGTATTTCCTATAGGAGTTATATATCGGTCACATCTATCTCGATGCCAAACTAAATCGGCACTTTCTGTGTCATGTGAAAAATGTCTAACCTGATATCCAAGATATTCGTAATCTATGTATGCCGCCATCCTACCAAAACGTATTTTTATTAGCACCCAAACCTAAGGCTTTGGCATAACGTGGAAGATTACATGACCAGTAACCTGCTGTAGTTCTATCTTTCTTCTTATCACAATTATGTCTAGCAGCAAAGGCATTGCGGGCATCTTTATTATTAATTTTTGCTCTTAACCCACCAGAACCGAATGATACTTTCTTAACTTTGTCTCCGTCTTTAACATAAACATAATAAGCTTTTGAACCTCCACGTTTGGGTTTGTTTAGTGAGACGTCTTTTCCTTTAAATTCTGCTTCTTCAATTTCTCCTCCATTTAACATAGGTATATCTAAAGCGACTTCTTTCCCTTCAAATATACCATATTCTCCAATATCTGTATTACGTATTAAATATTTGTCATTTTCATTTAATTGTATAGCACCTTCATTAAACATCTCACGTACTTCAGCAAAAAATTCAATATATGATTTTGACCCTATACGATATACACATTCTGATATGTTGAGTTTGTTTTTAACATGAAATTCTAAACCAGCAGAAACTATTACTCCTTCATTAAGAATAATGCCTTCAGATGTTTGGGATATTTCTTTTTCTTTATAGGGAGCTAAATCTTTAAAACTAAATGACTTTGTTATGCCCGTAGATTCTAACTTTACAGTATAAAAAGGGTGCTCTGCCATAGTTACTTTAGCCATATCCCCATCAACTGTGGTTACTTTATCTCCTAAAGAAAACTTACTTATTGCTTTTGCAACTTTTTCTATAGTTTCTCTAAGAAAATATCGGAGTGTTAGTTGGTTCATAAACTATTTTATGTATGTTTATTAAAAAATTTTACAATTACTTTATTTAAACTCTTCATTATTTACTTACCTACTTTTATTTCTTGTCGTCTTTCTTGTCAGTTTTTTTATCGTCCATTTTAGTATCGTCCTTAGAAGGCTTTTTCTTTTCTAAACGCAATCCTTCTTTTTCAAGACCACCTTTTAATCTTTCAATCATGGCCTCTACTTGAGTAAGTTTTTCAAGCATGCTATTGGATTTAGTTTGCATTGTTTCACGCATAGTAGGGTTAGCAGTGGCTTCTGCCATGTTCTTTTCGATAGAAGCTTTGATTTCATCAAGTGAACTTTCAAGAGTTTTAAGCTTATCTTTCCCCTTTTGATAGGTTTCTTTCATTTGGGTATCTCTGGCTTTTAATGCCTTTTTACCAGCACTTAAGGCTTGAACCCCTGTAGTAAAGGCTCCAATATATTCACCATCATTAATTAAAGATTGTAAAGATACTTCTTGAACAATACCCCCTTCTGCAGTTTCTTTATTAGGTTTTCTCACAAGATAAATATTACCGTCTTTAGTAACTTTATCTTCAAAATCTAATGAGGCTTCCTCTAATTTAACTTTTTCAGTATAAGCCATATCTCCACTTGAAGCTTCTTCCTGGGACATATCTAATGCCATCCTTTCAGATAACCATTCAGATATATTTTCTTTAATGAGATTTTTTAATTCTTGTTTTTTCATGGTATAAAAATTATTCTATTATAAATATGTATAGGTATTATAATTCAATTTCCTTTAATTTTTTAATATTGTCTTTTAACATTTTAAGTACTTCAGGTGATACCTTACTTTTACTCCAATTTTCAATATCACCAGCTTCAGACATAAAAGTATCGTCATTGGCTGTAGCATATTCTTCTACAGCTTGTTCGTAATCTGTTAAAAAAGCATTTTTATTCTGATTCATTATGTTTTTAGCATATGTTTCGTATTTACCTTCTATTCTTAATTTAGTTTCCATATCTATAACACAATCCGAACAAATTTTATGGTATGACCACATTTTTTTATTTAGGGGTGTTGGTTTAAATGAACTATTACATGAAGGGCAAACAAGGGGTAGTTGAGTAAGTTCTCTTATTTTATCGTGTTTGGTGATGGTTTGTTTTAAGTTGTTTATTATAGTCCAACTTTTACCATTTTCTTCCCAAATATCACCTTCTTTATATGTTTCCTTTTTTTTCTCATAACCTGTTTGGATGCGAGTAGTATTTGAGGTGTTACCTGAAATTATGTTTCGTGCTCTTTGTAGGTCTCTTTCAGTAAATTGTTTATTTAATTGAGTTTCTTTCATAAGCCTATTTTTGATAATTCGTGTATAACTTGATCTGTTGATTTAAATATTATACCAATACCTCCTGCCTGTTTCCAAGATTGTATATTATCTTCTCGATCATCAATTAAAATGGAGGTAGGAGTTGCAAATTTTGCTTTACCACTTGCTCCAAATCCAAATTTATATGGGGTATTAGGTGTATTTCTTTTAATCCAAACACCTTTCCCAATACGAGATGATTCATCTCTGGAGGGTGATGTTAAGATTGTGGGTTTGTGTTTTTTAATATAATTATATAGTTTTTCTCCTTCGGGCATCCAAGTCATTCCAGCCCAATATCTAACACCAATTTGGTTGTCTATTAAACTCCAAAATTGTTCAGTGGCTTTAGATTTTCCAAATTCTATTGTTTTTTGAGCTATAAATTCTTCAGGGGTAACACCCGCAAATTGTTCAAAACGTCTTTCAAAATCAGTTAAAACCCCATCCATATCAACATAAATCGTATAAGATTTTGATATATCTTCTTTAAGTAAATCCATTAAACTACCCTTTATTGTATTCATATATTTGTGGGTTGTTTCTCCCAAATTGTCTCATTATAACACCGGCTAAGGAATGTGCTTCATTTTCTTCTGGTGAGCCGTCTTCTCCAGATGTAGGTTCTAATCTACCATCCTGATTTTGCATGTGGTGAACCATTTCATGTGCTATGGTTCTTAAAATATCAGCCATATTTCGGTTATGAACTACAACCATTAATTTATTATTTGAAGGAACATAACCTCCAAAACTATGATATTGTTGCGTATATTCAGGTGAATTAATTAATTTAATGCTAGGTCTATCGATAGACAGATAATCCGTACAATAATCTAGGAACGCGTTTATAATGCGTGCTTTATTTGTATCCCAGCTTTCGTTTAAGAATTTTTTATATCTCGCCTCTTGAAGATATTTATCTTCCTGTGTTTTAAATTTTTTAGGAACAACTGGTTCCTCTCCAGAAAGTAGTATATTAATGCTTTCATCACTATATTCCCCAGTTTCAACTAATTTATAAATTTCTTTTAAAGTTTTTCTTTCTATTAACTTTTTAACAGAGTTCCATTGTTCAATTCTACTTTTAGAATTTAAATCCCCATTTTGATAGTAGTTTAAAGATTGTTTATATGATTCATTTAATGAATCCATACGTTTGTTAATTGAAGATTTATATGATTCCTCAATAGAACGTATTGTTACTCCTTCTTCTTGACTATTGTCTATTACATATCTATTATTAAGTAAAGTTTGAAGCTTTAATATATAATTCTTATATATAAGGGTTTTAGAACTGGTATTGCCAGATATAAATATAGATTTAGGGGAGTTAGTTTGTAACCAATCTTCTAAAACTTTAAAAACTGTAGTTGTTACTTGTTTCCAAGCTTCGGGAGATTTATTATTATTATTATCTGTAAATTTCCAATTTAGTGAATAATCATCATCCCAATCTTCAAATTTAAAATAATATTTTGCTTCTATATCTTCCCCATCTCCTACAATATATTCTAAGGGTGATGTTTTTTTAATAATGGGTAAATCTTTTTCAAATAATTCATTTAAGACATAATGTTTGTATTCTTTAATATGATTTTGAATTTTATGTTTAAATTTTTCACTTAATTTAGGTGTATTATCGTGTCCACATTTATGACACATATATAAATCATCACCACCGTCAGCTATTTTCCAATGCCATTCACAACCATCACAGTGTATTTCATCACCAACTATAGCTTCGTTTAATTGAAATATAGATAAAAAATCATCTACGTTTACCTCATCAGGTATGAATGAGGATATTACTTCTATATCTTTATTACGAATTGCCTGACGTAGATTTGTTGATGAAAAATTACCAACAGTTCCAGCATTGAATATTTCAACATTGAAGTATTTTTCTTTATTGGATAGAGATTTAAAACGATCTCCTTCACCTTTACCAAATACAGCTTTAATATCGTGGGTAGGGTTGTCTTTAGCGTAATTATATACTGCTAAAACTGGGGAAGGTGTTGTAATTATTTCTAAATTTTTTAAACCTGGGATGTTTTGTTTGTATAGTTCCCATACTTTTAGTGATTTTTCTACTTCAATATCTTCTCTTGCTTTTGAAGAAATAAATAATATTAGTTTAGATGTATCATAATCAAAGGAATCTAATGCTATTTGAACGTGTCCTTTATGTGGGGGTTTAAAAGCACCAGGGTATAGAGATACTTTCTCCGTAAAGTCCTCCATGAGCAGTTGCTCAATTATATTTTTACCTAATTTTTCGTAATTCATGAAAAAAATTGATTTACACGTGATTTTGCTTCGTCTTTAGATACAGAACTTGACTTGATATCTTCAATTTTATTTGAATTTACAAAATCATTTATTTGGTTTTCGAGTTCTACCTTTGATGCCTCACTTCTTTCTTTTTCCTTGTCTGTTTTAGGTTTAGTATCTGTTGGGGTATATGGTGTAAGGTATTTATCTACTAAATCTTCTAAAGATTTCATAGGCTCACCTTTCTCTAATGCTTTGTCGTTAACTACCGATACAAATCCATTTCCAAATTCTTTTCGGTATAAATCATAATTTTGAGTTACACTATTCCAAGTACGTAATACAATACCTGGGGCTAAGCTGCGGTCTTTACCATCTGATTTACTAAATCGTACATCATTTCTTTCTAATGATTTTTCTAGTGAGGCAAAAACATATACCATTAGTATATCGTATCCTAAATCTTCGAGTTGTTTTTTAAGCTCTAGGGTAGGTTTTGGTGATGCTGCTGTACCATCTAATATAAAATTTTTCTTACCTAATATAATCTCACGAGATATAGGGAGAAATTCAGCATTTGCGGCCGCCATTGCTTTAGCTGCTTTACTTCTATCTTCGGCACTGGAGTTTTTGAGGTCTAAAGAAACATTTAAGTCCTTTAAATTACGCATATAATAATCATCTACGTTTAATATAAGAGCGTCCTTTACTCCCTCTATGAATGAAGACTTGCCAGCACCTGGGGAGCCAGCAAGTATAAGTGCTTTAGGATTTGTTGATTGTTCTAATATTATATGTCTTAATTTTATCACTTATATGATTTACATATAAATATACGAAATATATCTTAGGTAGCCAAATTTAGTTTAACTTCTGTTCTATATTTTTGTGATAAGGGTTTTAGTACTGGGTTTTCGATGTCAAATAAGGCACGTACATGACTATATATTTTTAAATTTTCATCTATTGTACGGGAAGATTCGTACATTTCCCAATTTTTACCTTTTAGACGTTTATCAGATTTATCTTCCCCTCTAGATTTTGACTTAAGCCATAATACTCCTACACGGTCTACTTTTTGTTCATAACATTCTTCAAAACATTTTGAATATATTGCAGTTTGTAAATCATATGTAGTTTGAAGATGGTTTGATGTTTTAATATCTATAACCCATATTTCATCCTTTATTTTACATACTATATCACAGGTTCCTGCTATTTTAAGAGTATCTGAATAAAGAAATATTTCGGTTTCAAGTAATTCAGCTTTACTAGTCTCCCAAAAATCTACAAAACGTAAAAACATTTTCCATACCTCTAAATTATATTGAGGTGTACCATCTTTCATTAGTTTTATTTCATTACCCAATAAATAACGTTCAGCTAGATTGTGGACTTGAGTACCTTCAGAAGATGCTTTTTTTACAATATATTCAGCTGAGTATCCTACTTTCTTAAGCCATTCTTCAAAATATTTTCCCTTAGGATAATATGATAACACGTATGTTACTGAAGGGTACGTTTTATTACCATCTTCATAAAACCTAGAATCGTTAGTTGTTATTTGGGTAAAATTTTTATTGTATTCCTGCTTGGGGAATATTGCTTTTCTCAATATCATAATGATAATTTAAGTTTAAATAAGTCTGAGAATGTAAATTGTTGTGCTTCTTGGACTTTATTAGTAAAATTATAAAATCCCATGTCTGCTGGGTCTTTATCTTCTAATTCAATTATAAATAATTTTTTACCTGCTCCAAGTAGTTTTTCAGCTATTTTATAAGTTGCTTTAATTGCATCTTGATCTAAAGCTAGGTATACTTTTTTAACACTAGTTGTAACTAATTTTTTCATTAATTTTTCAGAAATATTTTTACCAAATAATGGTATAGCATTTCTTTTAATAGCAATGGCATCAAATACTCCTTCACACAATATTATAGGAACATTCCAATTTATCATATTTTCAAAACCTATTATATTTTTATCAGATATAGGGGCATCGTATTTTCTAGTAGGGTCTTTGTCAAATGCTCTAGCTATAAAATAATCTAATTTACCTTCAGCACTATATGTAGGGATAATTACTTTATTATTAAATTTACCAGATTCACAATACCCAATTTGATATTTTAATATATCCATCATATTTAAACCTCTACTTTTTAAATACATTAAAGCATGACGTGCTATTAAATCAGATGGGGCTAAGTTGTATAGGGGTTTATATTCTTTAGGAAGTTCAATTTTAATATCTTGGCTTATATTTTCATATTTTATAGTTGTTCCTAGGATATCATTTAATTGATTATATTTTTCAGGAGTAACTTTTAGCCTCTTAAATAAAGAATGGATGGTTTTACCTTTAGTATCACATACCCAACAATGCCATGGATTTTCATTCTTTTTATTAGGAATTAAATTAATTTCAAGTTTAGGGTTTTTATGATTACAAAAGGGACATTGATATGAATGATTACCTCTTGATGTTGGAGACCCTTTACCTAATATTGAATTAACTAATCCTAATAAAACATTATTTAACATAGGGGGGAATATACGAAACCTTATTTAATAAACCAAATCTTTTCGATAAAATTTTCCTAAAACATTATCATTATAACTTTCAACTAGAAGAACATCTTCTTTAAGTTGATAAGATATCTCCCAATATGTTAGTTCTTTTTTAGTTAAACATGTTTTTAATATATGTCTCTCGAACCCATCACCCTTTTGTGTTTTAAAATCTAAAATTAATTCTTTAGATGAACCCCAATAACTTATCCAATCACTTTCTAATTGGATTTTTTTAGTTAATGGTTTACGGCCTGGTGTGGTGATTTCTGTTAGTTCTTTCTTGGTTAGTTTTTTCTTTCGATTAAAGTATAATACTTTTTTCCCTATATATATTTTACCATTTATTAGGTTTTTAGTTTTATAAACAAAACCAAAAGTGTTTTCGGGAAAATCATGTACTTCATTATATACTTTACCGGTTAAATCTGTCCAGTAATTATTGATCATATCTTATTATAAATGTTGTATCAGTTACATCGGACATAGGTAAGGGTTGGGCAAACTTTCCTACTAGTAATAATTCATTACTGTCATTATATAATCCTACGGTGGTAATATAAGGTTTAAAAATAGAACCTGTAGCAAAATTTCTTAATGAACCTAATTTATCTGTTGTAATTGATGGGTTTTGAGTCATATTAAATTCGCTTTCAGCTACAGTACATATGATTTCATTCTCATATATTGTATATTTGTTTTTGAAAGATAATTTGTTTGGACCTACTTCTATTGCCATAATTTATTTTTTTAACATGGTGAAGGTGCTTCTTCTATTATTAGTCCCCTATTAAAGCGTACAAAATTTCCCGATGGGGTTTTTCTCCAACTAGAACCTAAATCTAAAGGTATATATGCTGGTGAGCTATAGTATACAACACCTGAGGGGCCAAGTTTAAAATTAGTCATTGGGGTTGATGGGTTACATATACTTACTGATGATAAAGGATTTAATAATATAGGATTGATATTTGATGGATCATTTAGTAAATAAGCATTAGAATACCATGAAAACTTAGAATAAGATACATTAGTTAGTTCAGTTCCACAAGTTTCATGTGCAATTATTTTACCTCCACTTACTATAACATTACTACCACCCCTACCAGATCCTGCTACTGGGAATCTACCAGATACTCCAATTTTTCCTAGCTCATAGGTTGTATTAATTTCACTTGATTTATTTCTAGAGCATGCGGATTCTTGGGTTGGATATGCTCCTCTACTTGATGCTAATGTAATAGAAGGTCTTCTGCAAGTTCCTGTACTTTGCATTCTACCATCTTTATTCACCACATAATAGGTCCCATCTCCATACAAAATATAATTTAAAATGTTAGGGAAAGTTCCTCTATTACTAGCTAAAGCATCAATTTCATTAAGATATAACACATTCCCAAATTGGGAGTATGTTTCAGATCTATAATTTTCATTAAAATTACTGCATGCATCTTCTTCACTTCCAAATATAACAGAACCAAATTTTACTGTAGGAAAAGCTACTTCTACAGGAGGTGGACCATTAGGTCCTAGTGGTGGTGGAGGTGGTGGTGGTGGGGGAGTTGAGAATGGTGGTGGGACATTAAGTAAAGTAAATGTGGTGGTCGTTGTAGTATTATTTTTAGGTAAAACTAATTGTCTAATATTAAATACTAAACCAAGATCAGAAGTAAAAGTAGAACTATTATCATTATTATTATTAGGATTATTAAATCCACCTCCCGTAGTATATGTTTCTTTTTCTATACCATTAGTTATTCTTTGAATATAATTCCCATAAGCACTCCGTGCTCCTCCTTTTATTATAATATTTAAATTTTCAGAACGACCTGTAGAAGTCCAGGCACCTGAGTCAGGTGAAGAACCATAATCATACGTTATAGATTGTCCCGGGTCTATTCTATAGTTAGCATTTCCTCTAGTACTACGAAGTAAAACTTCCATAGCAGAAGAATAATTATTTTTAAATACAATATTTACACTTCCAGTATCTAATGGAGGTGGTAAAAGGTCATAAGTAAAAGATAAAGGGTCTGAATTTGGTGAAGGGTCAGGGCCACTACATGATGTAAAGGCTCTAAAATATACAGTACCACTTGTATATGATGATGAGATAGGAATAACTCCACCAATACCAGCATAAAAAGATTCACTTATATTAAAATTAATATCGTTACTAACTGAAGCTGTTATGTTTATTGGGGCATTTATTGAAGATTGGGTAACATAATTTATGTGAAATCTTCCTCTTTTTGAACCAGTATTTAAACTAGTTAGTAAAGGAACAATACAGGTTTCAAATCCAGGTTCACATAAAATAGGGTCATAGGCTCTATTATAATAATTTATATTATTTAAGCTTGATGAAAAAGGTGCTACTGTTAAATCTATATCAGACCCTGTTGACACAGCGCTACCCGAATTGGGACCTGTTGTGAAAAACTGTCGTACTGTATTATTTATTATGTATCCAGTATTAGCCATATATTACGTTATCTATAAAATATTTTCCTATTGCTATTGCTCTATTATCTAAATTAGCTTGGGAATTTGATGAACCTATTGGTGATATAAATAAATAGTATATTCGGTTAACATCTTTTATAAGTTCAATTTTTCTATTAAAAATTTCACCACCACCTAATCCTGTAGGTAAAGGCATTGTTGTATACTCATCCTCATGTATTATTCCTATATACATAAGATCATTTTCCATTTTTTGAGATCCTGCAAATATTTTATATTCCTTATGAATATAATTTGTATTTGTTCGAATTCCTACAGGGTCGTTACTATATTGATCTTTATCTGTGTAAGAATAAGCCTCAAAAAAACCTATATTGTCTACATCAGCAGTCAATAGCCATACCTTATCAGTACGTTGGGTGAAATAGTATGCATTTTCACCACCAAATATACTAGCTGAAACTGAACCACTTAGAATTGAACCACTAGTGTATTTAACGTTTGAACCTGATATTGTGTTTATAATGTTTCCGAATCCATATTCTTCTCTAAAGAGTAATGTGTTTTTACCTATAAAACTTCCGGTATTACCGTATTCTATATCAATAAATTCATTACTACGAGCTATAAAATTTGAACCACTTCCATTACTTCCTGTTGTAGATAATAAATTAGCACTAGCTGTAAAATTATCTCTAATTTTTGATAATGGTATTTGTCTATTAAATTTAAAATTAATATTAGTAGCTAAGTTTTCTGTATTTACTTTACTAGCAGTTAAATGTAGAGATTTAATACCATAATCAGGACCAAAAGCTAAAGATACATCTAAGTTTTCATCAAATTGAACTATATTAGCATTACCTAATATGATTGCAGATGCTGTAATTTCACTTCCTGTTATATTAGAAGGGCCTGTTTCTCCCCAATTTGAACCACTAAATTCTCTTCTTAAATAAAAATTATCATTTGAACCCGTATACACATCTATATATAGAGTATCATTATAATTCCATATTAAACTACCAGTTAAGCTACTAGATGTGGCTAATTGGATGGGTGATTCACTACCAGAACGAATTAATATATTTACCCATTCTGAACCAGTTTTTTCGTTGGTATAAAAATTTAACTTTCTTTGTCCTACTTGCTTACCTGTAAGACTACCAGTTCCATCTTCACAATTTGAACCCGTTAATTCCCAAGCTCTACCAAATATTTCTAAACTAGAGGTAGTAGAAGAACATGAAAATGAATCTTGTAATAAAACAGTACAAGCACCACCATTTAATTCATCTGCTATTAATGGGATTGAAAAATTCCCACTTGTGGTAACTTCTAAAAAATAATTAGACAGTAAGGTAGATGCTGTTATGCTGTAAGGAGGTACACCTCCTAGTAAATTTGATATAATTAAAGAACTTGTATAGGCACTACTAGTGTAATCTATACTAGAGGTATATAATATAGGGGTTGAAGAGGTTAATTCAAATGTAAATCCATAAAAACACCCATCATTATCTTGTATATTTAGTAAATATGTACCTGAAGGGATATTATCAATGTTTATAGAGTTTGTTATAAACCCATTAGGACCTGTCCATTCCCAATTAAATGGTTCAGCTCCCCCTGTTAGATATAGTTCTGGTTCTCTTTCTTCTAAAGAAATACTATCAAATTGGTATAAAGATATTTGTCCTGTTGATTTACTAAAACAATCTATATGTTCTAAAACATAGCTTGCTGTTATAGGAGTTGTTTTTGTTATTTCTATTTGTGAAGTTGTAACACAATTATTAGTGTCTTTAAAATATACTGTATAATTACCTGTCTCTAGATTACTCATAGTATTAGGTAATTCAATATTATTGTCAAACGAAGCGCTTAAAGACGCTATGATAGGTAAGTCACCACTCGCGCTAGCAATTATATATCCATCGTTTATACCACAGAATGATACGTCATTCTGCCATAATTTACCATCTATAGGAGTAAAGGAGGTGTTTATAGAATGAGTTACAATATCATCACCTCTATCTTTAATATATAAAGTAACCGATTGTGAGGGGAATATTGATGATGAAACTACAGGTTGAAATAAATCATTTATGGGATTATAATTTATATTATCTATGGACCAGCTATATGGTGGTAAACCCCTATCTACTGTAAATACAACTGAAGAGGATTGGTTAGATAAATTTTGGTAACATGCAGGAGTGATTGATGAGATACTAGAAGTTAATGGTAGTGCTGCTATTTTTAGTATAACGGAACCTGTATTGCTATTTAAATTGAAATTATTTTTTACATTATAATTTAATCTATAATCTCCAGGTATTACACTAGTAATATTAGGAGTTATAATTAAATCCCCACTAGAACTAATAGTATAATCAGGAAAGTTAAAATTTGGGCTTTCAAAAGTATTTATAGATCCTGTAAGAATAAAACCACAATCATCAAAATCATCTTCTAGGGTAAGAATGGTTTTATTAACTTGGGTATTTAATAATTCTACATAATTATTTCTAGCTACGGGATTACCTTCTATAAAACATATATAATCTACATTTGTAATTACAGCTATACCATGATTATAAAATATATTTCCCACAGGAACAGCAAGTGAACTATTACCAGCATATCCACTGTCAGAATCTAAGTAATTTACCCCTTCATAAGACCCCGCTAAAAGTTTATAATCAAATAGATTACCTTGTCCATCATCTTTAATTAAAAAATTTGAACCTGATAATTCAAAAGTAGTGGGTTGTACTCCATTTCCATATAAATCTTTAGGAATAGAAATTACTCTAATTTTAGCAGCATTTTCTATAAAATATATAGCTGTACCATATAAAGAAGAAGATACATTATCAAAGTTGTATTCTATACTTTCAAAATAAGGAAAACTCCTATAATTTTGTGCAAATGAACTTGATGCCATAGTGTTTTGCAGAAAATTATCATAAGATGAAGAATGCCAGAATTGACCAACATTCTTAGGATATATCAAATCTTCGGATTCTGTTTCTTGATCTAAAGATGATTTTGTAACATAATTTTGGTAGTAGAGGTGACGAATTGATTCATAAATCAAACGTCTATAATTACCATCTGTAGTTAAGTTATCGTTCTTAGGATCAAAAGGTCTATCATTTGTAATAGGGATATATTCTCCTATATAAGTTTGAATACCTTGGTCTTCATAAGAAGATGATAGAAAATCATATTGCTTATTAGCAACATAAGGAGTTGACTTTATGTCAGATGGGCTTAGTTTTTTGTATGCAAAACTCATTCATTAAAAATCTAATTTTACACGTACTAGTGCTTCTTTAGTAAAATCTTTTACTAAGGGTTTTGATAATTTAGCTACTGAAAGTAATTCATTTGAATCATTATATAAACCAATAGTTGTTACGAATGTTTGGGGATTGTTAATTAGACTTGAATATACAAATTCACCACTACCACTTATCATAGATGGGTTTGTTGAATAATTAAAATCAGAATTTCGTACTCTTACAAAAATATAATCAGAAGTTATTGTTTCTTCAGAATTAAGTGAAAAGGTTTGAGCTAGTTTAATTGATTCAAAAAGTGCACTATGGTTGGCTACTAAAGCTTCATTTGTTAAATCTCCATTTATTACTAATCCTGCACCTCCTAAAGAAGCAGATAATTGTAAAGCTTGTGGGTTTAATAAAATTAGACCTACATCTGGGAGGAATTTACCATAAGAACCTGATGGTGTATATCCTGGTCTTACGGTTGAAGCTGAAACTGGAGTAGAGGTAGTTGCACTACCATTTGTACCACTTACAATATCAAATACTCTACCAGCATCCGTATAGGTTAAAGTTGTTACATCTTTAGAATTGTCTGTAAGTTGTAAGCGAGATACTTCTGTACCATCAGAACCTGATATTGTTAGATTAAATGTTCCAGGGAATAGTTTTTCTTTATATCTTGCTCTATTAACATTTAATACAAAAACATCATCTGAATTTGTATTCCCTACTCCAAAATTAAAATTTGTATTCTCATCTCCATTGATTAAAGTTCTAAACTGACCATATGTTACTCTGGTTGGAGAATTACCTGGGACTAGGTTGTTATATGGAGCAGACCCTGATCCTTCTACTTGACCATATGCAATTGAAAATTGTACTTCAGCATCTGATCTTAATGAACCCGTTTGATATATATCCAAAAAAGTATTAAATGATGATGTTTGTGATGAGGTAAAGAATTGATTTAGGATGGGTGAACCACCTGACCATAAGGTAGAGGTAATTGAATCAGCACTTACTATAAAATCGCTTGATTGTAAATTTATAAAGCTCATATATTTTTATCTTATGATGTTACTTTAGTTATATTTAAAGGTATTGTTAATCTAGCTCCTGAATCTCTACCAGTAACTGTTAGAATTGTATTTAGTGTATTCGAGGTACCAAATAAAGTATTTATGGTTGTTGCTGTTAAATTTATTGTAGTTCCAATTATAGTACGAGATACATTTGTACCAATGGTGGATGATGAATTTAATTGAGTAGCATTTGGAGTAGTTACCCCTACACCTTCAAATTTAGATAAAGTTCTAGAATCTCCAATTGTAGCTACATACCCACTAGATTCAAATGTTGAATTTGTACCTAAGTAATTTAATGTTTGGGGTGTAATTGATAGTGAAGCACCTTGTTTTAAAGTAATAACTGTATATCCTAATTCTAAAACCGGAAGTTTTGCTGTACCTCTTGGTAAGGTAAGTAATTTATACTTCATAGTTTGAGTTTCATCAGGAAATGCTTCTAGTATAGGCATATTTTCAATAGCCTCTCCATAAAATGCTGAACCTGATGGGTGGGTGGGGTTATACAATGTGTAATCAATTTCATCATCTGCTAATGAAAATTGTGTAATTCTGAAAGAGCCATCGTTTCTAGCTAATAACTCACGTCCTTTTTTAGTGAGGATTGCATCAACTGTAACTGTGGTATTATTTAAGTATCCCATAATGTATTAATGTTGTATATAAATATAAATATTTTATTTTTTATGATATTAAATTTTGTGATTTAAGTTGTTTTACTATATTACCTGCTCTTTCTTGTAAAGATTTTGGAACATCTGATGGAAGTACTATACCTGTTGAGGTTTGTCCTGGTTGTTTAGTAAAATCTAGTACAATGTTAGTTTCATCTAATGTTTTTCTTAGAATAATAAAATGTTTAATTTGTCTAGCATCCTCTGGATTATCAACACTTCCATAATCTATACAAGCCTTTGTTGGAATATCTCTATTAAATTCAATTGTTAAACGTCTAGTATTAGTAACTTCATCTCTATTTATAGTGTTAACAAGTTTTACTTGTCTTTCAAATTCTTTAGGGAAGGTTCCACTTGATGAATCATAAAATCTAAATAAATCTCCTTTTTCAATTCTAAATTCTTCATCTACTAATTGATACCCATCTTGAACTGATGAGGTTTGAATAAAATTTCCATACCAATAAGACATTGAAACAGAGGCTGTTATAATATTAAATGAACCTGTATTATTTCTTAAAAAGAAAGCATTTCCATTATTAGAATCACCCATATCTTCTATACTAGATGTTAAAGAAAGTATAGGATCTGAAGGGTAATAGTAAGTATAAGGAGGATCTAAGTATTTTGCAGCTTCTACTCCAATATTAATTGAAGCATTGGTGATTTGGGGATTTAAATTGTTAGTTTTAAAGTAACCTCCCATAGCTGAAGTAGAGTTATCTAATAAAGCTTCAATAGAGTTAACATTCTTGGGAAGTGTTACTGAATTTGATATATGGTAAGTTGCTTTTAGTAAAGCAAAATTCCCCAAATCTATAGATGATGATATTATGGGTGGAAATCCATTAAAGGGATTCCAAGTTATACTATCTATAGAAGTAGATTCGTTTTTAGAAATATTTAATTCTATTTCAACTTGCCCCTCAATGTTAATTACTAAATTATTATCCCACCAAATTGTGGATTGGTTGACTGGAGTATTTCTAGTTAATGTTATAGCTGGATAGCCTCCTACTGATACATTATCACTCCCACTTTGCATTTTAATATTACCTAAAGAAAAATTAGATATTTTAACAAATTCCCCTCCTAAACTTCCAGGTAATTCTCTTAAATCAGTGTTTGTAGTTGTGGTTAAAGAACCAGATGTAAATTTGTATATTAAAACTTCACTCCCTGTAGGATTTTGTAAACAAGATAAATATTTGTACCCACCAGCATATATAGGTTTTAAACCATCTAAATATTTTTGGTCTGAAAATAATTGGTTGTTGTCTAAAGATATATTTGCTTGCTTTTTTGAATTAAAAATATTCTGTATTTCAAATATATTTTCATTTTTACGAGTTAATTCAGTAACATTCGCTCTACCATCAATCAAATATTTTAAATACATATTCGAACGATCTGGGAGTAAAGATCCAGTCTCTACTATTTCTGAGAAGTAAGCAAATTTGATTGAATTTAAATCAATAGCAGCCGTTTTACCATAAGATTGATCACCTACAGTATAATCATTATATTTTTTGGATATAGTTTTACTTCCTAAATAACGTGGATTTATACTACGCAACAGTGTGTAATTACTATCTTGTATAGGGGCATCTAAGAAAGGAGTATCTAATTCAGATATATACCCAAAAGATCTACTTGTAACTAAATCTATGTTTACTGGGGTGATTATATTATAAGAATAATCAAGATCCATGTATTGGGTTGATTTTCTGGCCTCTGAAATATTGTTTAATGTAGGGTTAAAAGGTAGAGATGAATATGATAATGAGGTACTATATTCAGTTTCTATACCAAAAAAACTTTTTTCAGTTACTATACTATTAGGTGGTTGAGTGTAAACTGTTACTTGGCTGCCACTATATTCTCCGGTAAATGCCTCTCTATTATCTGTAAAATTATATAGTACATAAGGGGTGGTTGAAATTTTTCCTGACCCTGAATTGATTCTTATTTCACCTATATATTTAGTATTTAATGAAATTCCCATTGGAGTTGAACCTATAACATCAATCATTTTAATAGATCCGCTATAATCTATGTATGTTAACGAGGGTTCAAATTTTTCTATTTTATTTCTTTCAAGCATGTGGGGTTTAATCACAAGACCTGTTCTTAAGGAAGTTTTTGCAGGTACAAAATCTTTAATCATTTTAAACAACGAACTATCAAAATATGATATCAGTTTAACTATATCATAAACATTTTGTTGTTTAGTATATTTTTGAAAATAAAAATCTCTTAAATTATTTAATTTAGGGTAAGTAGTTAAGGATGCTAATTTAGGGTCACCTATATAAGAATCTATATTAAAAAACCCTAATTGATTTGTAATATCATTATTAATACTATCTTGAGGTGAAATTGCTATTTCAAGATTATCTAAATCTGTAGTATAACCATCTATTAAGGGTTGCTGGGTTGTAATATATGGTGATAAAATTGAACCAGATATAAGTGGGGAGTTTTGGATTCTAATTTTATTATCATTTTGACCATAAGATCCTATATCTGCGGATTGGATTAAGTCTACTCTAGCTTCACTTGTAAAACTTTCAGTTGAGAAATTGGTGATAATACCATAATTTATTGTAGATGAACCTGTTCCCAAAAATGAAGCAGTGGGTGCAAGCGAACCTGTTGACATGGGGTGAACTGTAATTACTCTATTATCCCCATCAGATCCTGATATTATTGAGTAACCTCCCAGAGGTAATCTATACATTAAGTTATAATATGAAGAAGTATTATCATTATCTACATAAGATGTTGGGTTAATAACATGCTGGTCAAAGGTAGATTGCGATAAGTTTGTAATCCAATATCTAAATTCTTGGAAATAACCATCAAATACAATCCCATCTTGAGTTATTATATTATTGCTATTAGCTCCTCCTAAATACCCATATAAATTAGAATTATTTGGTGAAAAGGTATAATTATTCCATGATTGATTGTATGATGAAGAGTTTGCACCATTTATAAATAAACTTTGAGATGCTTGGTATTGTATGTATCGATCTTTGCTATTATCTAAGTTAGTATTTTTTACTAATAATTCATAGGTTTGGTTTGAACCCGTTTGATTTAGATTTAGACCCGCAACTCCTCTATTTAATTTTAAATTCCACCAACTCTCATTAAAGAATGGTAAATATATAGGGGTTGTAGAAATATACCCTTCAGAACCCGAAAGGATAAATCTAAGTTCTCCATAATTATCATATTCAGTTCCTGGTTTTAGGGCATTAGAGGAAGAAGGATATAATAATTGGATACCAAATTGTGATGAAGATACACTATTATTTACTTGAAATAGTGATTGAGAAAAATTATTGGTATTTGGGATACCCTTGGTTTTAAATCTAAATTCAATTGTGTCAGGTACTTGATCTTCAGCTAGTACTCCATTCCACCAACCCTCTATATTATTCCAATCTTGATCTATTTCCTCCCAATAATCAGGAACAATAGGCATTAATGTTGGTAACCAAGGGACTTGTACTACACTTTCACCCTTTGTATCTAAATTATAAACTAAATGTTCAAAATATTGATTTACTTCTCTTATGTTTTTTCTATTACCACCAAATTCATTTATTTTTAAAATAATATCGGATATACCAAAACAATTTAGTAGAGCTCTTAAACCACGATATGAACCCTTACTTTTAAGTAAATAAGGTAAGTTATTATAAATGCGCTTGTATACTTCTTTATTTACATCATCATAAGATATAACTTCATTTGATGCTGATATGTAGTTTTCTACTCTTAAAGAACCTGTATCTGGTACGAGGGAACCTAAAGGTGATATTCCTAAAATAGAGGTGAAGATATCGGTATTTGTCCTGTTACTAGAATATAATTTAATTCCTAAAGAGCGGAGTGCATCAGCAACCATATCTTTAGATATACCATAATCTGGTCGGTTGTCTGCATCTTTTAAGTTAGTAAGGGCTTGAGAGTATGACCATATATAGTCAAAATGTTGACCAAGCATTGCTACTATTAATTCTAAATTTTGATTTTGAAAATCATTTTTTATATATAAAGGTAAAGTATTCCATATGTAATCTCTGTTTTCTGCATCATATAATGAGGCTGAAAGCGATTGACCACCGTAATAGCTACTATCTTCATTAGCAGAACCAAACCATTCCATAGAGAATGGTGAGTTTACTGGTAGATTGTTATATGGGGGGAGGTCATTAGATTTGGGCCATGATTTTGAGCCAGAGTCGAAATATAAAAAATATTCATAATTATCGAACTTTTCAACTAAAGTATCGATGTTTTGTTGTATAGTAGATTTAGAAGAGCTTAAAAATGTATCGTTTGTTAATTCATCAACTCCTTTCAGTTGATTTAAATCATTTTGATAATTTTGTATTAAATTTATTTTATATTTAAAATTTTCTAACCTTTCAACAGCAGATGAAAAATGGACAAAATTTTCATAATCTGTATGGTCTATGTTAATATTAACACTTGTTTCCTCAAGATATGATTTTACTTGTTGGTATGATGAAGTTTGGGAAGTTTCTAATAAATTAGATATATTCAAATAACTAGTTGGTATGTTTATCTGATTATTTAATTCAATATTTGTATTAGGACCTCTTAAAAAATTTTTAGTTTCTACTTCCTCGGATCTAAATTCAATGTCTATATTAAAGGAAATAGGTTCAGATACTTCTTCAACACAAAATAAAGTATCTTTTAAACTATATTGAGAAGGTAAAGGTTCATATAATTTAATATAAAGACTAGGTTCAGAAGTATTACTAGTGTCTAATAGAGTATTTACTGCTATTAAAGTTTGGTTATTACTAAAATTTAAAAGTATATCAGAATAAAAACTCTTACCTTGTTTTGAAGTTATATAATTAAAATATGATGTACCTAAAGCATCATATGATAAATCATTAGTAACAATTTTAATTTCAGTTCTATCTTGGGATATCTCTTTTATAAAGAAACGTCTATCAATATTACTTAAAAATAAAGTTCTATAAAAGAAATAACCTACATTATATTTTCCTAAATTAAACCCTGCTTGTTTTAAATGATCCTCAGGATCAAGATATAAAGTATTAAATAAATTAGTATCTTCCGAAGTAACTTGAGTTTTATATCCCCTAAAATCATAATTAGAACTTAAAAGTTGGTTATTATTAGAAAATACATGATATTCAACAACATCTTGTTCAGCCCCAAAATCTCTATTTATTGAAAATTTATTTAATAATGAAGTATCCTTAATAGAATAATCTTGATTTATAAGATCAATAGGAGAATTATTTGTAATACTGGTTTGCTTCATGTTATATATTTGTACTTAAATTAAGTATCTCTTGTTGGGATGAAAATAGTTGATTTCTTAGTTCATTTATTTCATCTAATAAGGCTTGGATTTCTCCTGATTGCCCCGTTACTCCTATAAAACTAGAACTTCGTTTAATTATTTCTTCGTGAGAGCCAAAATTACCTCTTTGGGGAATTTCAAAAAATAATCTATCATATTCAGTAAAAAATTCAGCTATAGTAATAGGTTCTTCTATAGTTAAAATTTGTTCAGGTTTAATTAATTGAGAAAATTCAATATCTATAACTTTGGGATATGTTACTTTCCCAAATACATTTTTATTTAATTTTACCTCTTGTATAGCCATTATCTTACAACTTTAAAATAATTAGTTTTATCTTCAATTACTATGGTTTCTTCCCCTACTATAGTCTTAACCATTACTTGGTAATATCTTTCAGGTTCTAACCCATCCATATAAACTGTAAAATAATTACTATTATTATCAGCAGAGATTTTAGTATATGAGGTATCAAAATCCACCACCATTTCTCCAGTTTTAATATCTTTTAATCCCCAATAAGAGGTTGGTGGTATTATTTTAGAATCTAAATATATGGAAGAGGTTTGGAATGACCTAATAGGGTATGTATCTCTTACTTTTAATTTAAATTTGTATATATTTGTATTTTCAAATTCAGATTTTATATTTGTTAACTTTAAAACAAAATCATTTGAGGTAATAGGAGCTATCGAGGAAGAATATATGGAATCATCCCATTTAAATTCTAGATGGGGTGGGTATATTGTGTGGGTATCCATGGAAAAATAGCTGGTTTCTATGGTTGTAGGTGATGATTCGATATTATTGTTGAGTTTTAAAATAAACCCGTTATTATCAATTGAGTTATCATCCCACATTTGGACTACATTTGTAACATTAATTGAAATATCTTTGTTATTTGTGTATGTAAAATTTTGAGTATTAATAGATGATGTTAAAAAATCTCCCCCAGGATTATTCCAGGCTTCTGACCCTGATGTTGATCTAAAATTCCACGATACCCCATTAGTAGTTTTTGGAAAATCACTAATTTTTCCAGTACCCATACCCCAAGATTGAATTAATGGAAAGGCTTCTATTGTGTAATCTAGGGGTAAATTACTAGCATTAGCTAGGTATAAATTTAGATTACTTTGGAATTGTGCACCAGATATTTGATTATTAATTACATCGCTTATATCAGTTGAGTTGAATTGAATTAATGCACGTTTAATATATGGAGTATCTCCATTATTAGAAATTTCTAATACTTCATCCCTACCTGTATTTTGTGAGGTGGAATTTGATAATATAAAAGCATCTTTTTCAGGAAATATTTTGTATATGGCCATTGTTTGTTAATTTGTTATTACTCTACCTTGTATATCGATGGTAGGGAATTTTACTTCAAATACACTTGGATCTAAGGATGGATATAAAACTTCGTTTATAGTTGCACCTTTAATATCGTATGAAAATTCCGAATAATTACTTTCAATTCCGGATTTGTTGATTAATTCTAATTTTTTAACGGTTTGGACACCCTCTATATTATCAATTATATTACGAACATTATTTAATAATATTGGTTGGTTTAATTGCCATTTATCTATATCAAAGTATATAGTTAAAGCATTAATTATATTATTTAATATTACTCTATTATTAAAATTAGGCATGATTATAACATCAAAATTAACCCCAATGTTTATTATAAAGGCATCTTTAATAGTAACAGCATCTGTTATCATCCTATATTCTCCCAAATAATTACTTAAGTTTTTCTTTAATGCGGGGTCTGCTATGGTTAATTTATTATTACTATCTCTTGATAAAACATATAATGATAAAGCATTAGTGTCAAATGAGCTTTCTGAGTTTAAAGTATTGGGTGAGATAGAATTATCTTGGGCAATGTATACTTTAGATAAAATACCATATTTTGAAGGTAATGATAAAGCTCTAATGGCATAATCATCCTTAGTTACAGTTCTTAATTGTGTTGGGTATTGAGCAGCAGCATTTAATCTAATATCTTCATTAGTATCCCCATTCCCTCCCCCTATAGCGGGTTGAGTATTTGTAAATGCTAAAGAATTTCGTGTTGTTGATTCTAATGTTGGGTCTAGATTATCCCCAAAAAATACCACATTACCCGAAGATAATATTGTTAAGGATTGGGCAGGTACATTTGAAGTTACACCTCCACCAGTTAAATATTCTACTGTAAGAGTAGTATTTGAAGGAGATAATCCGTAAGTTTTTGTATATAAAAAATTTGAAGGATCCCAAGCAGTGGTAAGTTTGTTTTGACCATAAGGCAATCCTAAACCTATATTATCAGAATTAGGAGTAATTACTTCATCCGGGTTAGATGAAATGCCGGGACCAAATTGTAATTCTAAGGTATTATTAGATTTGAATCTTTTTATAAATCTACGTGGTACCTTTTTAATTTTTAAAAGATATGGAGTAGTTTCATTGTACTGATATAATTCAGGGTTATTTTGTGCTATGTTGGTGGTAGGATCAAAAATGGTTTCTTGTGCCAAATAAGGTACTTCATACCATCTATTCCCATCACTATCTGTTACTTTGATTATTTCTATTATATTATTATCCTCTATCTTTACAGTAGAAAACCTTTGAGGATTTGTAAAAGTAAAGTTTATTGTTTTTAAATCTCCGGCTGTAGATTTTGTTCTTTTTTTAAGTAAATAAAAATTTGGTTGGTTGTTTGAATCTAAAGAATATACAGAAATGTCTGTAGGGTCTGCACTACTTGATACTGTAAAATCTATTTTATTTTCTACATAAAAGAAAATGGATGTATTATTAGAAGATTGAATTTGTGATCCTTCCTCAACTATCAGGGCATAATTAAAATCTGGAGATACTAACCCACCCTCAATAGTGGAAGGTATTGTTTGGTAAACATCTAGATTGGTAGATGCTGCATTAGTTACTTGAGGGAAATATCCTGAATTATATGCTAGTGAAAGCAAACTATTCCTCTGTTTGGCAAATTGTAAGAAATTTTCTTGTATTTGGTTATCAGTATAAAATGATAATACATCACCAACATAAGAAGCCATTTCTATAAGCATAAGACCAGCAGAGGTTTCTGAAAAGTCATTATAAGTATTTGGGTAATATATTTCAGCAAATTCTAAAAGTTTTTGCTTAAATCCATCAAAATCTTTATTTATATATTGTATTTGTTTAGACTCCGCCATTATTGAGGTTTATTTGAAGTTCATCTTCAATATTTGTGTTAATTATAGAATACTTTATGTATATAGTAATTGATTTTGTTGATGTAGATAAATCTACTACTAAATTATCTATCTTAATTTGAGGAAAATATTGTTCAACACCACCATATATTAAATTTTCAATTTGATCAACTCTTTCTTCAGTTATGGGTTCAAATAAAACATCTCTAATCCCTGAACCAAATGTTGGGTTCATTATTCTTTCTCTCTTACCAGTTAATATAAAGTTTAATAGGTTGGATTTAGTAGCATCTTTAGTACTATAAGTAGTGTTAATACCTGTGGGTCCATTAAAGGGTAAAGATATACCTACACCTATACTAGGGTTAAGATCTAAAATATCAACATTTCTTACAATATAAGCCATTATATTTTACCTATCTCTTTAAATTTATTCATCATTTTAGAAAAATCAGGAACAGCATCTATAGATACTTGATTTATGTCGGTTGCACCCTGTTTTCCAGCTAACATTTGATCTACAGAATCTACTACTCTTGTTGGGGTTACGGGTAGTCCTCCTGAAAATCCATCAGCATGTGAAGAATCATACCCCCCAATTAAGCTTCTCCATTCACCTGATGAGGCTGTCTCATTTAAAATGTCTAATATAGGATTCCCTGTAGATAGAGGTTTAGTTGGTTGTGGTTGTGAGTATGTGAGTTTTTCTTCATTTAATATTTCAGAAAATGTAGGTTTTGAGGTTTGTTGTTCTATAATAGGTTTATAAACTTTTTTAGTTTCAGTAATAGGAGACTGCATTATTAAAGATAATTCTTCTTTAATTACAGATCTTACTTCCTCTCTAATAATTGTTCTAAAAGCTTCTAATTTCATATCTATAAATATTTATTTTATTATTTTTTATTCCTAAATCACGATCTTAATTCAACTTCTACATTCCCACTATCTAGGATTGTGATCTTGTATTTATCCCTAATTTTATCCTGTGATATACCATAATCTATTTCGGTTTGGGTATATCTATTTCTTAATAATAATTTTACCCATTTAGGTAATTCTGCAGTTTCAATATTATTATAATAGGTTTCATATGGTGGGGTTGGCAATTTTTTAAATTTATTTTGTTGGAATAATCTTTCCCAATCTATTTTAGTTTGTTTTTGTAAACCTTCATACCATTGTTGAGTTTTTCTTTTAACTTCTTCTACTTTATCAGGATTTGGATCTATTGAAGATAGAATAGATGATTTTAACTTAGATATTAATTCTTCATCTGTTAAATTTTCGTTATTAGGTCCACTCAAAATTTCTGATATGTTTGTTGGATTAATGGACCCTATGGTATCTAATATACCCCTTATAGCTAATAATTCAGGATTTTCATCATTAGATAAAGTAGCTGATGAGATAAGAGATTCCATGTTTATATTTTTATTTAATGTGGAATTATTGTTAGTAATAGTAGATGATGATTGATCATTTTCATCTTCAGAGAAGAAGGGGGTATTACCTATTCTAGTTTCAGTAGGTGTAATATCTATTTGAGATGATTGACCCGCTATATTGCTTGATGCTTTATTATTTGAGGTCGCTTTTTCATTATTTAAACCTATAGGATTAACTCCTAAACCAGAAGCTACATTTAAGGCATCGTCATTAGTAATTTCATTATTACCACTATCCGTAGTATTGATCCCTATTAAACCTTGATTTAAATCTTGTGATAATTTAAATTTTAATTCATTTATAATACCTTGAAGATCAGTAGCAAAGGTTAAATCTGTAGAGGTAATTATTTTTTCTGTTGAGGATAATGCTATACCTCTTCTTCTAAGAAGAGTTTGTTTTGTAGATTGAAGTGGTTTTTCTTCTTGAATTTTAAGAGTATACCCCAAAAATAGTTCTTGAAAATTCCCAAATATATCTTCGGGATCTGCAATTTTTTGATTTTTTAAAAAAGCATTATCTGCAAATTCTACTAGTTCTCTTTGTGAAGTTTTGAATTTATTAAAAGTATAATATTTAAGTTTACTTCTAAATTCTTGACCAAAGGTATTTTCAAAATTTATACCTGTAGATTTAGAGATTAAATCACCATAAAAAATTAAATTTCCTACCTCATCAAATCCAAAAACTGAGTCTTTAAGGGGTAATATAGTTCCCCCAGGACCAAAAACAAATGTAGTAAATCCATTTTCTAAAGCATCACTACCAGCTTCACCCCTAATACCTACATTTTCAACTTGAGGAACCCCTTTAATTAAGTTTTTAAGAGCCTCAAAATTATTTCTTGATGCTTCCAAAATCATAGAAGATAAATCTTTATCATTGTATCCTTTACAACTTTCTAATTTAGCCGCTAATCTTGATGTTTCAAATATCATCGTAATTAAATATCTTCGTACTAAAGATAATGTACCTATTAAATTTCTAATATTATTAGATACATTTTTTAAAATATCTATAACTTTTTGAATACCTTCCTCCCATTTTTTGATTTTATTGGTAATAGTTTCAATCTTACCTACAGTACTCCATCTAGCAGGAACTATTTTTATTACTAATCTAATTATTTTTAAGATTACTTTTACTACTTTTAAAACTACCATAACAATTCTAATGGCAGAATTGATAATTTTAAGACCTGCTAAAATTAGGTTAATCACTCCTAAAACATTTCTAGATTGTAATGCTATAAATTTAACTGCTTTAGATAGTTGTTCATATGGTATAGCATTTCTCAAAACATTATTTATACTTTCTATTTGTTTTTTAAATAATTCCTGTATGGCAAAAGATATGTTTGTAAAGGGGAGGATTTTTTGATAAAAATCTCTTAATATTCTTACTCTTAAAATTACATTTTCAGCATTTAAGTTGCCAGATAAAAGTAGAGAAGCTGTACCTGTATCATTAGCTACACCAGCAACACCAATAGCAGTATTATTTATTATATCATTTACATCGGATAAGGATTTTTGGAGATTTCCAATTCCAGGTAAAGAAGGGGGTAAATTTGCTAACTCATTAGCTAAATCTGCTATACCAATTTCTCTTAAAGCATTGGTTAAATTTTGCAATTCATCAGATAATTCCCTAATATCTGAAGATGGTTTTGACTCAGATTCTATTTTCCAATTAAAAAATTGTTTAGGGATTGGTCTACCTACAGAATCTTTTATTAAATTTCCTTTAATATCAGTTTGGTATGGGGGTTCAGATATAGGACCCATACTATCTATGTTTATAACATATTCCATCCCTGAAATGGGGGTAGTTGCTCTAAAAGAGGTATCGATTGTGCCTTTTAGATAATATACACTCTTACTAAAATCATCTGTTTGGGTTAGGGTTACATAAGATCCTTTAGATATAATATTAGCTTTATTAATTATTTCATTTCCTGTAAAAGGTACAATTAAGCCTACTTTATTTAGGGTTTGGAAAGGCATAGAATCTATAACTTCTCCAGTTTCAAGATCTATTGTAGGTGATACAAAAGCTATACGTTCTTGAGTACTATTTGTGATGTTGAATCCTCTGAAAATATTTACAACTTCACTTATTTTACCTTGAGTACTACTTAAGATATCTCCTATTTTAGTACCGGGTTTCGTTAATTGACCTACAGCAAAATTTAAGGGATTACAAATATCATAAGTATTTATAACTTGTAAAGTTTTAGTAATACTGCTTAATGAAGGTTGCTTATTAATTTTAGGTAATGCTTCTAAAAATGACTTCTTTTTATCTTCATCATTAAAATCTATTAATTCTACTTCTTTATCTTCTTTAGGCCCATAAATTAAAATTAAGGCTTGGGTTTGTACAGTTTGGGTAAACCTACCTATAGTATTATTAGTTTTAATTATAGTTTGTTCTAAAGCCATTATTGAGTAAAGTTGGTTTTGGATGTTATATCGAGTAAACTTTTATTTAAATTTACACAAGCTGTTTTTAAAGCATCACCTGCTAATCTAACAGAAGTTATCTCAGCCCCATTAGATTCAGTAGCTGTAATTAAATTTTGAGCTACAACATCACCTAATAACACCACAAATTCATTTAATATTTTTTGTAATGTATCACCATATACTAAAGGGTGTCTAGCATCTAAACCCAATTTAATATTAGCCGAATTAATTATACAATCCCCACTACTATCTAAATTTATAGACCCACCAGATGATATTCCTACGGCTTTATTTCCTATAATAAAAGTAGTATCTGTTTTAGAGTTTAATAACACTCTATCAGAATCTATAATGATTTGTTTGCCTCTATAAGGAAATTCAGGTTTATATGCCATTTCTTACTATATTGAGCTTGTTACTTCGGTTGATAAATCGGGTTCCTGATTTATTATATCATATGGGTTATTTACATCATCTAAATCTTTATTAGATATTGATGAATTGTCTAAAGGAGAATCTTGTATTAATTTAGTGGTATTAGCTACAGGTACAGCATCTACCCCAAATGATGCAAAATTGGTTGAACCTAACTTAATTGGAATTGTTTGACCTGAAGTAAGATATATTGATGAATCATCATTTTGAATATCTTCATATATGGGGTACCAATTATTAAAATCAATATCAGCTTTACTTTGACCATTCCTAAGAATTGTTATAGGTTGTCCATTTTTACCTGTAGTACTCCATGGAGATTGGATTTCAAGACTGCCTGATGGTTGGGTTGCTGTTGATCCAAAACGAAGTGAATTTCCAAATCTTCCTTCTATAATAATATCCCCCTCATTTGGGTAAAGGTTTCTAATACTACCATTATCTTTAAAAGTCTTACCCAATGATAATTCTTCTGTTTGATTATCTGTATTATTTTCAATTCCTTTGTCTATATTACCTAAAGAAATACTATCATTGGAAGATTTATTATAATTTAATGAAGGTAAAACATTAGCATGAGAGCTATTCCATATGGAAACAGCATTTATATAATAAAAGTCGATAGCCTCAACATCACCTTCTTCTAAAATTCTAAGAGAAGGTCCAGCTATTATAAAAACAATCTCATTAATTAAAGGTAATTTTTTAAAATTGGAATCTAAGGGTAAAGCAATATTACCTTGGGGAAATTCTTTAGGAGTGCTACCTTCATTTAATAATTCAAATCGTATAGCACCAATCCCCCACCACCCTTTAGTTATTTGGAATAAGGATTGGGGGTTAGAGGAAGAACTTAAAGATATATCTATCACTCTTACAGGAAACATTTTTCCACTTCCTATAAGAGGTGTAGAGGGGTTTGATCTTATAAAAGTATTTCCTAAAGTAGGATTTTGGTTATTAATCGACATTTTTTATCTCTCCAACCTTAATCTTCTTAACATCATCATCAAGTCCCTTAAGGGATTCAAACAATAATTCCTTATCTTCATCAGATAATAATTCACCATTATCAACCATTTTAGTATTCATGGCTCTTTGAACTATACCTGCCATTTTGATTAAGGCATCATCATTTTTTATAGCTAATTCTAAATATTCTTTAATTAAAGGAACCATTATAATAGCATCACTTGAGCAGGTAACCATAGGTTTAAGACCCTCAATTAGTGAACGTAATTGAACTTCTTTGTCTTTTTGATTAGTGTGAATCTCTTTTAATAAATCGGCATATGTTTTTTTACCGAATAAAGTTACTTGTGTAAAATCCATAATATTGTTATATGGACATAAATATAATTATAAAAAAGAATTACAATCTCATACTAACATACCCATCCTCGTTATATTGGGAGATTAATTTTACATAAGTTTTTTTCATTCTTTTAATTACTTTAGTAATTTGAGGAGTAGATTGATCTGTAATTTCTCTAATGTATATGTATATCCCTTTTTTGTTAAATAAATCTAAATTTTCTCTTTTACGAAATAATTCAACTACAGCATCTGCAGTTTTAGCATCTTCTGATTTGGAAAATAATGTAAATAAATGAAGATCCATATATTTAATAAAATAATCTAAAAAAGCTATTTGTTCATCTTCTAAAGGATGTAGAGAATTATTAGATAAGTCAATTATGATTGATTGATCTTCATCTATGTCCATCACATTAGCTCTCCTTTTTAGTTTTTTATAATTAGTATTATTATATAATATAAGGTAACGTTTGGCAATAGTACCAAAATATGAATATGCTTTACCTTTATTTTGTTGATATAGGTGTAATTTCTCTAAAAGAAAAGAAGTAACTTCATGTTGGAGTTCTCCTATGGTCTCTACCTCAGTATAATAAAATTTAAAGGTATGAATTATATTTTCAGTTAACTTATGAAAAGAATATTTAATTCTAGAATTATATATTAAGTTACGTTGTAATTCATTCTCAGTAGCTAAATACTCTAAAATAGCGTCTTCTGTATCTTGAGTAAAATACATCTTCTTTGTCTTAGGACGACGTTTACGTAAAGTTCCTTTTTTAGTATATTGAGGTCCTTCATCAATTTGAGGAATAGATAATATACCTCCTCCAATAGTTTCATTAGATACTTCAGACATATTTTATTTATTAATATTGTAATCGTTAATTAAACTTTGAATTTCTTTAATTCCGGAAAAAAACCATCCAATTTCATCATCGGATTGGAATATTTGTTTAGAATCAATTTCTTTTATTTTTTTATCGGATTCGGTCATGATTGTAGAAATAGTTTGAATGTAAGTATCTCTACCTTCAATCATTTTTTCTAATTTTTCATTCTTACGGAGTAAATTTAATATAATAAAAGCAATCACTCCTAATATAATGATACTCACGTTAATCAATATAACCCATGTTACTACACTCATATTATAATCCTTTAACCAAATCCATCAACGAGTTATTTACTGCGCTAATTTGAGTTAAACTTGCATTAACTCTATCTTGTTTGGTGATTTTTGTTTTTGTTTTTATTTCTTTACTCCCAAAAGTATGTAGCCAATCACGTTCCCATTCTACTCTAGCGGCCATTAAATCTGCTTGGTGTAATACAAAAGGTAGAGAAGTTCTTGGTTTGGTTTCATTCATAAAACCTTTAAGGTATGACTCGTTTGCCTTATCATATAACCCATCATGAGTTTTAATTGCAACATACTCATTGGTAGTTACTTGAATACCTGCTTCTTGTAATAGAAATAAAGAACGGTCTGGGACTGTCATGAATCCTATTGAAGTATTAAAAGTATACATTTCACCTAGATTCTTCTTCCTCCACTCATCCTGTGAGGGGTGAACTGATGTTTCTTCTACTGAGCCTATTTTACCTAAATCATGATTTAATGCTGAAACAAAAAGTTCCTCTACAGTATATGTTTCAACCATCCCCATTTCAACCCAAACTTGGTGTACTTTAAATGAGGCTTTAATTACTCTTAAAACATGATCTACATAACCTCCTGGGAAACAATTATGGTATGATTTTTTATGTGATGCTGGGAGTAATGCTATCCGTTCATCAAATTTATTATAAAAATCTACAAATTGCTCTTTCCGCTCACCCGTAACATATTTATTAATCCCACGAATAAGCATATCAAAATTTCCTTTAATATCTTCTGGTTTTAATTCCATCTATTCTTGGTGTTCGTTATTTAACAATGTTAAAATTTCCTCAATACGTTCTTTCCCAGCTTCAATTAATTCTCGGGTTTGTACTAAATCCCCTCTACTGGATGATGAATGAATACCTGTTAATTGATTTAACATTTGGTTACATTTTTTCTCAATTAATTCTTTATATCTCATAATAATAATTTAATAAAATTTCTAATGCTTGATTTATATCCGTGAATATACAAACCTTATTTAAGGATTCCAAATTTGTTTGCGATAAAATATAAATGTATTCTGTAGGTGTTATTTCAATGTATATAATAGGATAGGAGGTGGTTTTTAGATTTAATTCTAACCAATCTCCTATTGTGCTATATACTTCTACATTTACTTCTTTATAGGGTAACTTTAAATGGGATAGAGAATCCTTTAATATTTTACAATAAGTACAATATGGTAAAGTATAAATTGTTATGTTTCCTTTTCCAATTTTATCCATTCCCCTTTTTTATTCTATAATTTAAATTTTATTTCTTTTTCTTAAAAACTAATATGTTGATAAGGTATGGGGGAAATTTTGCTAATCCAAATTTTCTTGTATAAGTTTTTCCCATTCCTTTATTTTCTTAATTCCATCATCATATTTAAACTCCTCCATTAATGGAAGAATTTCAAAAATCAAACTATTATGTAATTCTTTTATTTCCTCTTTAGGGAGAGTTTTAAAAACTGGGATGGCTTCTGCATCTAATTCAAAAATATATTCTATTTGCTCTAAAGTTGAATCTAATAAAGTAAATTTAAGCTTAGATACTTCATCAAAAGAAGATTCTAATTGGTTTATTGTGTTTTCTAAAAAAAAATCGTCCATCATGATATATAATTATTTCCTAATTCTGTTATAACTTCTTTTGCTTTATTAAGAGACACTTGAAAGAATTCTCTATTAGTATTAACGCGATAAATCTCAAGTGCACGATGTACCTCGCCCTCTAATTGTTCACCGTTAAAACACTTAAATCCCCACTCTACCTTATATGGAAGCACCACACCCGTAGCACTAGAAATCTGTGATGCCCTAACCTCAGGTAGAAATTTAGTATAACCTATTTTTAAAATATTAGGTAAGGATGGGTTGGATAAAACATAAACCCACTGATCTCCTTCACCTTTCCCACTAAACATATCTTTTCTTCTCCCAGTATAATAATTTACATCCTCCCACCCTTCAGATTGAGGATATAGAATATTTTTAGAGGGTGAAATAGTAAAATACTTTACATCTTTAATACTTTGTTCAGTAAAATCTTCCTTTAAGGAAATAAAATTACTAGCATCTTCAAAACTAATTCTATTCATAACAATTAATAATTAATAATTAAAATATTACCCCACCAAAATCGAGCCTCACCCTACCACACATTTTTATACGTATATACATTTGTTA